>ERZ791923.3547-NODE-3547-length-11750-cov-2.398803_pt1 | contig 11750 bp, 8 predicted proteins | sample MGYA00510133_ERZ791923 | MGnify/ENA primary metagenome ERZ791923 (study PRJEB30046, sample SAMN00792106) | human gut metagenome | study: EMG produced TPA metagenomics assembly of the A metagenome-wide association study of gut microbiota in type 2... | reverse complement strand
CCGTGTCTTCTCCGTGCTTTCTCCGTGTCACTTGCGAGTGATCGCCGGAGAAAATACATTTGAATGCGGAATGAATCAAAACGGAGTCATATTGAAACATTGAAGGAACATAGGTATGACCGAGAGGTGATTGTATGTTAAAGTTTTGTTTCAATTGTTTTTACTGGAAATTTATTTCTAGCTTTAGTCTGGTGTTTCCTTTTAGGATCTATGTATGATATGGGGTTTGTGACCTAAAATAATGTTAGGGTACGATAGTACCTTTTGTGGGTTTGTGGATAGTTATTTTGTTGGCGTTAAGAAACGGAATACAGGAAAGTTAATAGTGGATATGTAAATAAAGTTGTTTTATGGATGAGATAATTAAAAGATTTCGGGAAGGAAATCAACGTGCATTCGAAGAGTTATTCTGGGGATTTTTCTCTGCAGGACGCCAGTTTGTCAAGTCTTTCCAAGTTGACGATTCTTCTGCTGACGATATTCTTCAAGAGGTGTTCATTCATATCTGGGATAAACGACAAGCTTTCAAGAGTGAAGATCATTTTAAGGCTTATTTTTATAAAGCATTGAGAAATAATACGGTGAAATACATCACGAGAAATAAGCATGTACTGAATCTCGAATCTGCCGAGAACAAGGAGAGTGATGATGTATTGCTCAAAATCACCGAAATCGAGTTTAATCGTGAAATATCCCGGGCCATTTCCTTATTATCTGAAAAGCGTCGGGAGATCATTTTGTTGTCGATGTCCGGCATGAGCGAACAGATGATCGCCGACACTCTCAATATTTCTATCAATACGGTAAAGAACCAAAAAACAAAAGCCTATGCCTTTTTACGTCAAGAACTTAAAGATATTAGTAGTTTTGTTCTTTTATTTGGGTTGTGAAGCCTTTTTCTGACGTTCCAGCGTGTTTATGATCTGGGTTCGTATATCGTCTTTGTTAATCAGAGCGACAATTTGTTTACTCTGGTCTTCACTCCATACTTCGTTTACGGCTGGAATGGTGAAGTATAGGAATCGATCGATGTCATTATTTTCAAGGTCACCGGATACCTTTTTAATCATTTCGAAAAGTGCTTCCCCTCCTTCTTTCGTCAGATAAGTGGCTACTGCCGCTTGATAGAGAGGTAAAGAGGTTACTCCAGTAAGGTGAAGTGCTTCCAGTTGTTTGTTAACTTGTTCTACATCAGTCGTGGTTGCAGCCATTTGTTTGCCAAGAATACCACAATAATAGGCTTCGTATTTCCGATTTAGGATTTGATCCACTTTATCTTGCCCCACGACTTCACGGAATTTTTCCACGTGTTGTGTAAGGAATTTCTCTCGTGAAGAACCTAACCGTGCGTGTTCGTCGAATAGAAACAAACACTCCTCGCATATCAATTCATCATCACTTAGAGAGTTGGCAAACTCTTCGATGAGGGGACCCACGTTCGTCGTGTAGGTATGTTGTAATGCTTGAAGATAGCTAGAGGTTAGCTTTTTACTCCGTTCGCCTGCATTGTATCGCTTTTGAAGTTCTCCGAATGCGAGTTCCGGGTTAAAGGATTCTTCAACTTTATCAATAAACTCAAGTCCCAGCACTCCACCGGCAAACATATGTATCAGGTTGCCATCGTTGTTGAGAATGACAAATGTCGGGTACGCTTTGATCCCGAATTTTTCCTTGATGGCGGGACCTTCTTCACCTTTTTCAGCATTTGCTTTAATACATATGTATTTCGGGTTGAAATAGTCTCCCATTTCTTTCATGGGGAATATTTCTTCGGTCATCAACCGGCATGGCCCACACCAATCTGTATAACAATCTATGAATACAAATTTGTTTTCGGCCTTTGCTTTTGCACATGCTTCCTTGAGTGTTAATTCTTGAAAATTAACACCTTGGGCAAAAAGAGCTACTGATGATAATACAATAGCCAGTACTAAAATACATTTTTTCATAATTTCAAATTGATAAGTGTTTTTACTTCCTTAAATATCCAGAAGAGATGAAAAGGTATTATCCTGTTATCTTTATTAAATGTAAAAACATTTTTTGGGTCATAGGATAATACCTTTTGTCCGGTTGTGGATATTAGGAGTGTAAAAACATTGTTGAAACATGAAAGAGTATTATAAATCGACAAGGCTTGCACGGCTGCTAACGAAGTTCGTCATGCAGGATATATCTGAAGGGGAGAAAAAAGAGCTTGTCTCGCTGGCGAGGAAAGCGGGTGTGAACATTCAGAAAATTATTCAGGATGTTGCCGAAAAGGAAATGACATTGGGTAATGATGATGCAGAAATAGAAACCGGGAAAAAAGTGTGGTTGTCTATAGAGAATGAACTGAAACGTCCGAAACGTCATGTCGGGAGGCTTTTGTTACGGTATGCCGCAATTATTATTGTATGCCTCGGGCTTTCCGGTGGGTTTTATTTGTATATGAACCAGGTTGATGATACGGGAAGAGAGATTGTTTTGCTGGAAAATGAGACGGTACTTGAGTTTCCTTCCGGTCATAGCGTGGTGTTGACGGATAAAACGAACGTACTGGATATTATCCGACAAAATACGGTTCCCTTGGAAAAAAAATCGACATCTGCTCCGGAATTATATAAAGTGAGGGTTTTGTGTGGTGCAACACGAACCATCATCTTGGAAGATAGTACGACCGTAGTGTTATATCCCGGTTCTGAATTGCAGTTCCCGGAATTCTTCTCGTTGGATGAGCGTTCCGTGATGTTGTTGGGTGAGGGGTACTTTAACGTGAAACGTGATTCTACCCGACCCTTTACAGTAAATACGGAACAGATTTCGATTGAAGTCTTGGGAACGAGTTTTAATGTGAGAGCTTACAAAGAAGAACAAACGATAGAAACCGTGCTTGTTACTGGTAAGGTGATGCTGAACGGTACGACGGTCTTGCAACCGAATCAGATGGCCATCTTCGATTGCGGGAATCGGCAAATCAAAGTTGAGGAGGTGAATGCGGATGTTTACAGGGAACGATCCCGGGGAATGTTCGTGTTCGACAACCGAACTCTTGACGAGATTATGCATGAATTCAGTCAGTGGTTTGGTTTCGAGTATAGCTTTGAGGATAGTGCGTTAAAAAACAAGAAGTTTCGGTTAAGGCTTCCACATATGGATCGTTTTGACCAATTAATGAGTCTGATGGAAAAGACGGGTGAGATTAGATTTTTAGTATCTGGGAATCATATAAAAATTAAGAACGGTAAAGAATAACTGTAACACAAATGATGAACCCGAATTCGGGCAGGAATTCGGGTCAACCAAACAGGGGAAAGAAGGTTAACGAGTTCTTCTTCTTTTCACCCTTCGACTTTTGCAAAGATAATAATTTTAGAACTCGATAAACCTACCAATTAAATGTATGAAAAAAAAGAGACAAGAGTGTCTTTGGGGAAATAGAATTTCTTCCCCAAGAGCAAGATGTTTGCTTGTTATTGTGGTGTTATGTTTCTTTTCTCTGTTTTCTTCGCAAGTGTCTGCACAGGAAAACCGAAACATAAGTATCAATAAACAAAATGTTCCGTTCGAGGAAATCGTTCGGGAGGTCGAAGCACAGACTGACTATTCATTCATGTATAGTACGGAAACGGTACAGAGTATAGGGAAAGTCAGTGTGAACGTTACCAATGTTTCTATAAAACGTTTGATGGATGCCGTTTTGATCGGAAAGCCTTGTACATACCAGATTGAGGGGAAAGTGGTCATTATTAAAATTAAGGAACAACCGGTGCAAGATACTATTAGACAAAAAGCTGTGAAGATAAAAGGAGTTGTTACCGAGGCTGATGGATTGCCTCTTGTCGGTGCGACGGTTGTTGTCAAAGGTACAAGCGTGGGAGTGGTTACAAATGCTACCGGTAATTTTGAACTGGAGGTCCCGGCTGATCACGATCTGGTAGTGGTTTCCTTTATCGGGAAGACTTCGCAGGAAGTTCGTATTACCGGAAAAACGGAAATCAATGTCGTGTTACAGGATGATGTCCAATCAATAGATCAGGTTGTCGTGACAGGTATTTTCAATAAATCCCGTGAAAGTTACACAGGGGCAGTTAAAACGATTTCCGCCAGCGATCTGAAAGCATCGGGTAATCGTAGTATTTTGTCTCAGATTAGTAATATTGATCCGAGTTTTAATATAGCGGATAATATTGAATTTGGATCGGACCCGAACCAGTTGCCGGATATTACCATTCGCGGGCGTACCAGTATGGATGTCAATGTGCGCAATCTTCAAGAGGAGAGTAGCGTGAAGAGTACGGCTAACTTACCTTTGTTTATCATGGATGGTTTCGAGGTGTCACTTCAACGAGTGATGGATATGGATGACGAGCTTGTTGAAACAATCACGCTACTGAAAGATGCAAGCGCTACTGCGATGTATGGGGCTCGCGGGGCGAATGGGGTGGTAGTGATTACTCTCAAGCGTCCAGAAGCCGGTAAGTTGAGAGTGAGTTATCGCGGATCTGTCAATATAGAGGCTCCTGATTTCACATCTTATAACTTGATGAACGCCCGAGAAAAGCTAGATTATGAAGTAGCGGCAGGAATGCTTGATGATAAGTACAATCCCAATAACCAGAATCTGATGGAACTGTATAATCGTCGTTTGATTGAAGTCGAACGGGGTGTGAATACCTATTGGCTGAAGTATCCGGTGAAGACGGGTGTCGGGAATCGACATAGCTTGCGGGTAGACGGGGGCTCAGATAACTTCAAATATGCGATCGGACTTTCTTATAATAATATCAATGGAGTGATGAAAGGATCGTCACGTAACACGTTATCGGGAAATTTGTATTTCCAGTATGAACTTAAAAATCTGAAGTTTCAAAACGATTTGACTATTAGTTATAATAAAAATTCTCCGTATGGAAGTTTTTCGGAATATTCTCTGGCGAATCCAATTTATACTCCTTATGATGACGAGGGGCATATAAAGAAACAGTTGGTGGAAACTATATCCCAGACCTCCCGGACTCCGGATCCGGCTGGTAATCCGCTTTACAATGCGTCGCTGCCTTCTCGGGATGATGGTAGTTACACGAATATCCAGAATAACTTTGCCATCGAGTGGAAAATCACTTCCGACTTGTTCGTGCGGGGAAACTTCGGTTTCACGAAACAGGATTCTCGTACGGATAAATATCTTTCCCGCGAGCATACCAGTTTTGACACTGACGAGTACAAGGGTGAGAATTCCAATATGAAAGGAAGTTATACCTACACGACCTCTTATATGCTTTCATACGAGGGAAATTTAACAGTCAATTACACGAAAACTTTCAATAAAGTTCATCAGCTTTATGCCGGGTTGAGTGGCAATCTTGCAGAAGATAAAGATGAGAGCTATTCTGTTACTGGACGTGGTTTCTCGTCTTTAAATATGAAGAACTTGGGAATGGCCGGAGCTTATGCTTTAGGAAAGCCTACCAGTACGGAGGCTCATTCCCGTCGGTTAGGTTTGATATTTAATGTCAACTATACTTACGATCGTCGTTATTTTGCCGATTTCTCTGGAAAGATTGAGGGATCGTCCAAATTTGGAAGTAATGATCGTACGGCACCTTTCTTTTCTGCCGGGTTGGGATGGAACGTACATAATGAAAATTTTTTGAGTTCGTCAAATGCTATTAATTTACTTCGTTTTCGCTTCTCTTATGGTACTATCGGGTCCCAGAATTTCAGTTCGTATCAGGCACTGACCACTTATCGGTATTTTGGACAGGAGAACTACAAGTATTGGAACGGGGCATATATGCTTGGAATGGGTAATCCGGATTTGTCTTGGCAGAAGACAAAGCAATTGAATCTGGGAGTTGAAACCTCTCTTTTCAATGGTTTGGTACGTTTGAACGTGGACTATTACAATAAGCTCACGGAGGATTTGCTTACAGATATTAATTTGCCCACGGCCGGAGGTTTTTCCAGTTATAAGGCAAATGTCGGGGAGGTGCGCAACAGGGGTATCGAGCTTGATGCTAATGTGTTTTTGATCAGAAATAGTGAAAGTCATATTATGTGGTCTGTCGGGGGAAATCTTGCACACAATGTAAACAAGATACTGAAAATATCCAATGCGTTGGAATTCCTTAATTCAGAATTGTTAGACGAGGCCGGACCTAATCCGAGCTTTCTTTACCAGGAGGGACAGTCCATGAATACGATTTTCGTGGTTCGTTCACTTGGAATTGATCCGGCAACAGGTTCTGAATTGTTTTTGAACAAGGATGGGGAGAGAGTCTACACGTGGGACCCGAAAGACAAGGTGCCTTTCGGGGTGAATGAACCTAAAGTTCGGGGCAATCTCAGAACCATGTTCCGATGGAGAGATATTACGTTGAATGCTACGTTCTCTTATCGTCTTGGGGGCCATATCTATAACCAGACGCTTGTGGGTAAAGTGGAGAACACGACAACTGCAGCGAAACGCTGGGGAAATCTGGACAAGCGGGCTTTGTACGATCGCTGGCAGAATGAAGGTGATGTTACGAAATTCAAGAATATTAAAGATTTCAATACCACAAATGCCTCTTCCCGTTTTGTGATGAAGGAAAATGCTCTTAGTCTTAACACGCTAAATGTTAATTATGAATTCGATACAGAATGGCTGAAGAGACATTGCCGTTTGGACTATCTGGCCATCGGTTTTTATGCCGAAGATGTTTTCTATCTTTCGACAGTGAAGCAGGAACGCGGACTTTCTTATCCTTTTGCCCGTAAGTTTTCAGTTTCACTATCGGCAAGGTTTTAACACTAGAAACAATAATCAATCAGCATGAAGATGAAAAAGATATATTTATACTTATCAGTTGCAGTGGCCTTGACGTTTACCTCGTGTAACGAATGGCTGGATATACAACCAGAACTCGAAATGAGGCAGAACACGATGTTCGAGTCCGAGCAAGGGTTCAAAGATGTACTTACCGGAGCTTATATCAGAATGGCGACTCCTGAGCTTTACGGGCTTAACACGACGATGAAACTGCCGGAGATGATGGCCCAGCATTGGACGATACCGTCTGCCAATTCGACACAAGCGGAGATTTATCATGTCAGTAACTTTGATTTTACACAAACTTCAACGAAAAAGCTTCTTGAGGATGTTTGGTTGCAATATTACCAGACGATTATTAATATCAATTCTCTTCTGGAGAATATTGATGCGAAGAAGGATCTCTTTACAAATGGGAATTATGAATTGATAAAGGGGGAGGCCTTGGGCTTACGGGCATTCCTGCACTTGGAGATTTTACGTTATTGGGGACCTCTTCCGAGTAAGGCTAAGAGTTCCGATAAAGCTATTCCTTACGTGAAAATAGTCACGAAAAATCCTCAGGAATTATTGGCCGTATCATATCAGGATGTGCTTGATAATATTTTGATGGACTTGAACAATGCAGAGGAGTTGTTGGTTGATGATCCGATCCTGACTTATTCGAATACCATCCTAAACTCTCCGGATGACTTGCAGGGAGTGAACCAAGATTTGCCACATCCGGCTGATGAATACCATTATTTCCGCCAGTCAAGGTTTAACTATTATGCCTTGAAAGCGACGAAGGCTCGTTATTATCTTTGGATAGGGAAAACTTCCGATGCGCTTGAAAATGCCTTGGTTGTGATAGATGCTTTGGATAGTGATGAGAAGTCAAAATTCACTTTGGGAAGTGATGCGGATGCCAACAATGGACAAATGACTTTCCCTGCCGAGCATATTTTTGCAGTCAGCAGTACTTTGGCAACCCAAACGTTGACACCGGTATTCTTTAATTACAGTACGGCATATACCCAGACGGTAGCTTATCTTGACGAGGCCTTTGAAGCTTCTCTTCACACTTCTGATATTCGCTATCGGAATAGTCGCTTGTGGGAAAACCGGATTGTTCCTTTGGCCAGTTCCGCTTTTAATTTTTTCAAGAAATACAATGAAACTGGTAGTACTGTGACTGCCGTGACGGATATTCCTTTAATCCGGCTTGCCGAGATGTATTTTATCGCAACGGAATGTGGACGGGATGATTTGTTTAAAGTATATCGTATGGCTCGGGTATTGGATGCCTCTATTGATGGAACTTTGACAACTCCTGCGGCAATAAAGAGTCGCCTTGAGAAAGAGTACCGAAAGGAATTTTATGGTGAAGGTCAAATGTTTTTCTTTTATAAACGGCTTACATATAATAGTTTGGCATGGCCCGTGACGAAAGAAGTGCCAGATGCGTCTTATAAACTTCCTTTCCCGGAATCCCAAATGTCGTTTGAATAATTTTATGCTTAGATTATGGTCAATAAAATAATGAAATACGGATTTTTCTTTTTCATTTCGGTGCTGGCCTTTGTTGCTTGCCAAGAAAATGAAATCAGTACGTTTGATAACGAAAGTTCCCTTTTCTTTTTCCGTGATATTTATAATAACAATAGCAAGGGAACGCCACAACTTGATAGTACATCCTATTCCTTCTTTTTGGCGGGATCTATTCAAGTAGATACGGTTTGGCTGGATGTATTACTTACGGGATCGCCTTCTGATCAAGATCGCCCGTTTCGTATCGTGCAGTCCAATGTCGGGGAACCCGGAGCCGCTGTTGCAGGAACTCATTACGTTGCATTCGATGATCCGGAAATGGTGAAGAGAATGGTGATGCCGGCAAATAAGGTGTCTGTCGCCTTACCGGTGATCATGACTCGAACACCACAGATGGATACCGAGGAGTATCGACTGGATATGGAAATTCTTCCTAATGAATATTTCATCCAGGGAATCAAGGATCGTGTCGTGTATGTCCTTAAAATTACCGGTAAAGCTACGAAACCAGCTAACTGGGATTCACCGAATAGCTATCTGGCCACCTTTGGGGAATGGGGACAGGAGAAGATGAGGTTCATCATCGATTATGTTGGGTATAATACTTTCGACGAGACCTTAATTACGGATTACAGATATTATTTGCAGCTAAAAGCCCGGGAAAAGTTAGCCGAATATGAGGCCGTTAAAGGGCCTATCTATGAGGCCGACGGTACACGGGTAACATTCCCTGCAGCATCTTAAACATCTTAAAGATTGAAGACTATGAAACAAATAATATATTTATTTGCCATGCTGCTGGGTATATCTTTTGCAGCTTGCGTGGAGGACACCGGGAATTACAGTTATGAGAACCCGGATGTAGTTGCTCCTATTATCAAATCGGGGATTGACGAGAATTATTCTGTTCTCGTGCTGGAAAATTTGGTTATCGATCCGACTATTGAAGGAGATGAATCTCAATATGATTACGTGTGGTACGCTTTCCCGGGGACGGTAACGAGTAGTGCGCCTAATGATACGCTTGGAGTAAGTAAGAAACTTGATTGTACAATTTCGATGGAACCGGGGACCTATCAATTGGTGTTTAAAGTGACAGATAAATCGAATGGGACTTCAGCATTTTATAAATCGAAGTTAGTGGTAGCCAGTTTCTTCAGTGAAGGTTATTATATTCTCAAATATGAGAATGGATATACGGATGTTGATTTTATCGATCGTAACGGGGAACTGAACGTGGACATTCTTAAAACAATTAATGGTGAAAGTTTGTCCGGTAAACCGATACGAGGTACTTACGAATATAACCAATATGCATATTACGTGTATGATGCAGAAGGAAATAGAACGAGGAAGAACTTGCAACCGGCCTATATGATTTGTACCGATGAAGATTTGGGTATCTACGAGGGGACCAGTATGAAACAGTTGAAAAGATGGAATGATGCCTTTCTTGAAGTACCCGCTGTTAAAAAGCCGCAAGGCGTGTGGGCAACTACAAGTGGTTTTATGTTGATGAATAATAATGCTGTTCATTTTGCTTATCTTGGTGGTGGTGGCGGTGGACATTTCGGATACGCATATCCGAATGACGATATGCAGCTTAATTCGATGGTAACGGCAGGTAGTAGTAGTTGCTTGTGTTACGATGATCGTGCCGGAGAATTTGTCGGGTATTATGTGCAGAAACATTATCCGATAAAAAATGCGATTGAATCTGCTTCTCCGCTTTCCCTGAAACCGGTTGGTGAGGTGTACTTCACGAATTGTGATTTGATTTATATGGGGGTGCAACCTTATTCGTCGACTTCGGTAGGAGGAACGTATGCTATTGTGAAGGATCGTACGACTGGTGTGGCTTCTTTGTGGCAGATAAATGTCGGTGTCATGCAATATTATTATGCCGTGTATGATAACGGTTATCGCGGATTGACGATTCCTGCATCATTCGATGTTGTAAATGGTAAGGTGTTTGCCGTACAAGGATATGGCGTTTTATCTACACCTCCGGCATATAGTGGTGTCATTTATTATTCGAAGGGAGATAATGTGGTACATTATTATAATCCAAGTAATCAGACTGAGAAGAAAAATATGATCTCTATTCCTGCGGATGAAGAGATTGTGTACATTGCACATTCTTCTGATCCGAGAACGGTGACTCCGGTGGATGTGTTTAGCATTCTTTCTAACAAGGATGGTAACTGGGTACTGCGAACATATAATCGGGAGGGAGCGACTCCTGATATTAATCCGAAGGCGGTTCATACCTATACGGGAAAAGGGGTCGCAAAGAATTTCATTTATCGAAATTCGGGTACTCGCATCACCTATTAATTTACTTCTGTTTAAAATAAAAATACCGGTATTGTTTAAGTAGACAATACCGGTATTTTTTAAGCAGGGGAGTCATTGCCAACTCCCCCAGATCCGATTATTTAATGTAGTTTTGTGCGAATTCACGTCCGGCACGTAATGCCTTCAAGTTCATCTCTACGACATCTGCACCTTTGCGTTCGAAAATTGCCATGATACCTTTTTCCAGGTATTCGAAGGGAATTTCGATGAAAGGAGAACCGGCTCCCATCATCACGAAGTTGCTGGCACGTACGTTACCTGCCGCTTCTTTAGCGATGCTGTCAGCGTCAATGATTACCTGGTGAGGAAGGGCTTTCAACGTAGCCATCAAGGTCTCAACTTCCGGGTAATTCGGAATATTGATGAATGGAGTAGCGTTCGTTACCACGTAACCTCCTTTTTTCAAGTAGGGAAGATAACGTAATGCCTCCATAGGCTCAACTGAAAGGATAATATCAGCTGTTCCTTTGGCAATCAGGTCAGAGAAAATCGGTTTGTCGGAGATTCTCATGAAAGACTGCACATCACCTCCACGTTGACTCATTCCGTGAGTCTCGGCTTGTTTCATGTACAGGTTATTGTTGAGGGCGGCAGACCCCAATGCTGCTGCGATAGAAAGGATTCCCTGTCCACCAACACCCGCTAATATAATATCTGTCTTCATAATTTTAAATTTTAAGTTTTAGATTTTAAATTGATTATTGAATCAATTTATTTTTTCTTTTTCTTAGCGTCTCTTGCAGCTTTCTGGATACAAACTCTTCTCGGGATGATTACGGATACACCCTTGTATTCGATCTCGTCACGGATGATCTTGCATAATTCATCGTGATTTTTCGGTACAGGAAGTAGAACACGGATATGTTCCGGTTCAACACCAATACCGCGACAGATAGATTCCAGATGTCCTAGTGCTGAAGATTCCTGACCTCCGGTCATGGAGATGGATTCATTATCGGAAATGATAATTGTGATGTTGGCTTTCTCGTTTACAGCATCCAGTAACCCGGTCATTCCGGAGTGAGTGAACGTGGAGTCACCGATAACGGATACAGCCGGGTATAATCCT
>ERZ791923.3543-NODE-3543-length-11766-cov-5.997097_pt1 | contig 11766 bp, 9 predicted proteins | sample MGYA00510133_ERZ791923 | MGnify/ENA primary metagenome ERZ791923 (study PRJEB30046, sample SAMN00792106) | human gut metagenome | study: EMG produced TPA metagenomics assembly of the A metagenome-wide association study of gut microbiota in type 2... | reverse complement strand
GCCTCGTCCCCGGCGTCCGGCCGCACGGCGCAGATGTTTTCCCCCACGGTCTGGGAGAACAGGAAAGGCTCCTGGAGCACCAGGCCGATCTGGCGGCGCAGGGATTCCCGCTTCATGCGGCGGATGTCCACCCCGCCGATGGTGATGGAGCCGCCGCCCTCCGGCAGGTCATACAGCCGGTCCAGCAGGTGCACCAGGGTGCTCTTGCCGGAGCCGGTGCCCCCCAGGATGGCGAAGGTCTCCCCTTGGTGAATGGTAAAGGACACGTCCTCCAGCACCGGCTGGCCGTCGTAGGCAAAGCTGACATGGTCAAAGACGATGTCGCCGTTTACGGCGTCCACGGCGTCGGGCAGGTCCCGCTCCTCCCGGGCGTTGAGGATATAGCCCACGCGGTCCATGGACACCCCGGCCTTGCTCATATCGGACAGCACCCGGCCCAGGGAACGGACGGGCCAGGCCAGGGCCTCGTTATAGGTGACGAAGGCCACAAAGGAGCCCAGGGTCATCCGCCCGGCCACGCACTCGCAGGCGCCGGCCACCACGATGACCATCACCTGTAGGCAGGTCAGCAGGGTGCCGGAGGCCCAGTATACGGACAGGAGCTTTCCCAGCCGGATCCACAGCTGGGAGAAGCGCTGGTTTTTCCCGTTGAACTTCTCCTCCTCATACCGCTCCCGGCCGAAGGCCCGGACCACCCGGACGGCGGTGAGGTTCTCCTGGGCGCAGGTGGTCAGGTCGCCCTCCGCCTCGTCGGCGGCCTGGAACCGGCCGGAGATCTTCTTGTAGAACACACCGGAGGACAGGCCCACAATGGGGATGAACAGCGCCGAGATCAGGGACAGGCGCAGGTTCATGGTGAACATGATGCACAGGTACAGCACGATGAGAAACACCGTGCGCACCACCTCCACCAGCTGGTTGCACACGAACTGGCGGATCACGTCCACGTCGGAGGTGCAGCGCTGGATGATATCGCCGGTGGGGTTATTTTTGTGCCAGGCAAAGGGCAGATACTGGATGTGGCGGTACAGGTCGTCCCGGATACCCTTGACATAGCTCTCGGAGCCCCGGGCCAGCTGGAGCCGCTGGCCATAATTGCACACGCCCCGCAGCAGGGCCGTCAGCAGAACGGCGGCAGCGGCCCACCACAGGGCCCGCAGGGGCTGGGCCTCCAGAGCCGCCCAGTTCAGCCAGGACATCAGGAATCCGGGCAATTTGGGCGTTTCGGGCCCCAGGATGGAGTCCACGGTGATGCGGATGATCTGGGGCGTCAGGGCGTTGAACACCATGGCCAGGCACGCGCACAGCAGCGCCGCCGCAAAGTGCCCCCAGCAGGGGCGCAGATATTTCCCGATGAGAGACAACTTCTCCCGCCGGGATAATTTTCGGGTGGTTTCCATGAAGGCAAAAACACTTCCTCTCTCGATTCTTCTCTCTTTTCCAAATTCCGGGCACGAAAAAAGCGCCCTCCTTCCGAGGACGCCGACACAGCCGCAAGGGGCCCGCCTTATCTTCCGGCAGGCTCGTTACAGGCGCACAAGGGTCCCCGACACGACAAAAGCGTTATAAAACAGCATATCGGGCACCACCTTTCTTATCAGATGGGTTCAGTATACACGGGCAGGAAACATTTGTCAAGCCGATTTGTCCGCCGGGTAAAAACCCGGAGGATTTTTCAAAATGTTGTGGCGCGGGAGGCGAAAATATAGTATACTAAAACCATGACAACCTGAGGTTGCGCAAAAATTTCCGGGTTTTTCCCGGGTGCAAACGGAGGTTGGTAGACAAAGCGGCCCGTTTCCGGTAGGATGGGGCCAGTGAGAAACGGAGGGACGGAGCCATGGCCTTTGGAGAACGGTTACAGGAGGTACGCCGCCAGGCGGGACTGACCCAGGAGCAGTTCGCAGCGGAGCTGAAGGTGTCCCGGCAGGCGGTGAGCAAATGGGAGTCCTGCCGGGGATATCCGGAGATCGAGAAGATCCTCTATATCTGCAACCGGTATCAGGTGTCCCTGGATGAGCTGTTTTCCCAGGAGGTGCCCCGGGAGGCCCCGGTGCAGGACGCGCCCAAGGCCCCGCTGCCGGAGAAAACCCTGAAAACGGCGCTGTCCGCGTTTTTCGCCAATCTGGCCCCCCGGGAGAAGTGGCTGGGCATCGGCGCAGTGGCCGTGACCCTGGCTCTGGCCCTGGTGCTGGGGCTGTGTCTGAAAGGAGGAAGCACCGATATGATGACGCTGATCTGGATCGCCGCCATGGTGATCTTCGGCGTGGTGGAGGCCATCACCGTGGGGCTGACGTCCATCTGGTTCGTAGTCGGCTCCGTGGCAGGGCTGATTGCCGCCATCTGCGGCGGTCCCATCTGGCTGCAGCTGGCCCTGTTCTTCGTGGTGTCCATCGTGTGCCTGGCGGCCACCCGGCCCCTGGTGAAGAAGCTGCTGCACAAGGACGTTACCGCCACCAACGCCGACCGCGTGCTGGGCCAGACCGCCCGGGTCACGGAGAGCATCGACAACGCCGTGCCCACCGGGGCGGTGTATGTGGGCGGCATGACCTGGACCGCCCGCAGCGAAAGCGGCCAGCCCATCCCCCGCAACGCGCAGGTGAAGATCGTCCGCATGGAGGGCGTGCGCCTGTTCGTGGAACCCGTGTAAGTCCGTAAACACTACTTATATTAAAAACAGGAGGAAAATCACATGCCAAGCAACATCTCTATCCCCGGCGCAGTGGCCATCGCCATTCTGGTGGTGCTGGTGCTGATCGTTATCGTCCGCAACATCTATGTGGTGCAGCAGTCCAAGGCCTATGTGGTGGAGCGACTGGGCGCCTTCCACTCCGTGTGGGGCGTGGGCCTGCATCTGAAGGTCCCGTTCATCGAGCGGGTGGTGAAGAAGGTCAGCCTGAAGGAGCAGGTGGCGGACTTCGACCCCCAGCCGGTGATCACCAAGGACAACGTCACCATGCAGATCGACACCGTGATCTATTTCCAGATCACCGACCCCAAGCTGTATACCTACGGCGTGGAGTATCCCATGAACGCCATTGAGAACCTCACTGCCACCACCCTGCGCAACATCATCGGCGAGCTGGAGCTGGACCAGAGCCTGACCTCCCGCGACACCATCAACGCCAAGATGCGGGCCATTCTGGACGAGGCCACGGACCCCTGGGGCATCAAGGTCAACCGGGTGGAGCTGAAGAACATCCTGCCGCCCCGGGAGATTCAGAACGCCATGGAGAAGCAGATGAAGGCCGAGCGGGAACGCCGGGAGTCCATCCTGCAGGCCGAGGGCGAAAAGGCCAGCAAGATCCTGGTGGCCGAGGGCGAGAAGCAGTCCGCCATTCTGAAGGCCGACGCCGCCAAGCAGGCCCGGATCATGGCCGCCGAAGCCGAGGCCACCTCCATCATGAAGGTGCAGCAGGCCCTGGCCGACGCCATGCGGATGCTCAACGAAAACGCCCCCAACGACCAGGTCATCAAGCTCAAGAGCCTGGAGGCCCTGCAGAAGATGGCCGACGGCAAGGCCACCAAGATCATCATCCCCAGCGAGATCCAGGGTCTGGCGGGCCTGGCGGCCAGCGCCAAGACGCTGCTGGAGAGCGATCCTCCCCAGGAGTAAAAATCTTTCGGGAAAATTTTACCGTTTGTTGCAATTGCAACTTATAGAACGACTCCATCCGTGTTATACTGCATTCAGTCAATGAGGGAGCCAGCGGTTCCCAAAACCAATAAATGCTGAATAAAATGGAGGAAATTTACTATGAAAAAGTGGGTCTGTCCTGTTTGCGGTTACGTTCATGAAGGCGAGAATCCCCCGGCTGAGTGCCCGGTGTGCCATGTCAGCGGCGATAAGTTCACCCTGCAGGCCGAGGAGAAGACCTGGGCTGCCGAGCACGTGGTAGGCGTGGGCAAGGTCTTTGGCGAGGATGTTCCCGCCGAGGTCCGCGAGGAGATCATCGCCGGTCTGCGCGCCAACTTCGAGGGCGAGTGCAGCGAGGTGGGTATGTACCTGGCCATGGCCCGTGTGGCCCACCGCGAGGGCTATCCCGAGATCGGCATGTACTGGGAGAAGGCCGGCCTGGAGGAGGCCGAGCACGCTGCCAAGTTCGCCGAGCTGCTGGGCGAGGTGGTCACCGATTCCACCAAGAAGAACCTGCAGATGCGCGTGGACGCCGAGAACGGCGCCACCGCCGGTAAGTTCGAGCTGGCCAAGCTGGCCAAGAAGTACAACCTGGACGCCATCCACGACACCGTCCACGAGATGGCCCGGGACGAGGCGAGACACGGCAAGGCCTTTGAGGGTCTGCTGAACCGGTACTTCGGGAAGTAAGGAATCGCATAAAAAGGGGAGAGGCTTGCAGCCTCTCCCCTTTTTATGCGATCAAGCGTCAAAAAGCTCCGGCCGGGCCGGAGCTTTTTGATATTTACCGGTCGTTCTGGTCGCCGGACACGGCATCCCTGGCCTTGTTGACCACGTCCTCCACCATATCGGGCTGGGTGTTAGTAAAGCTGCCGTCCATATACTGAGCCCCGCCAAAGGCCAGGATCAGGTTGAACACGAAGGGCAGCAGCAGCAGACCGATGGCAAAGCCCACGCCCTGGTTGAAGGCCTTGGCCAGGTCCACCATCATCTTGATGGCGAAATAGATGTTGTAGAAGGGGATCAGCAGCAGCAGGAACTTCCAGCCGTTGCCGTACAGCACCTTGCACAGAACATAGGTGCTGTAGATGGGGACGATGCCCTCCCAGCCCTGGCGGCCCATCTTCTTGAAGATCATCCAGGAACCCACCATGGACAAAATCGCTCCGATAATTTCCAAAAGCATAATTTGTTCTCCTTTTTCTCTTATTCTCTCTGTAACAATATACACTCGTTACAAGCTCAGTATAACAGAAATTCCCCAAAAAGCAAGAAAATTCGATTCATCGAACAGTAGAATTTTGCGGTGCGTTCAAGGCAATGCTTTATCTTGCTGTTTCCACAAAAAAACCGACTCATTTCCCGGCAAGAGTCACAAATTTCGCAGAAGCGGGGAGCTTTTGTCGAAACAGGGGTTGCGGGAAAAGGTACATAATGGTAGAATTAAGTTGCTGCGCCCAGAAGGCGCAGTGGAAAACAATTCAGAAAAGGAGAGAGTTTATGGATCGTTTCTTCCATGTAACCGAAAAAGGCTCCACCATCCGGACGGAGATCATGGCCGGTATCACCACCTTCATGGCTATGGCTTACATTCTGATGGTCAACGCCGGTATGTTCTCGAACCCCTTTGGCGACGGCACAGACGTGCTGGGCGTCAGCTACGGCGCCATCTATGTGGCCACCGCCATTTCCGCCGTGGTGGGCACCCTGCTCATCGGCCTGCTGTCTAACCTGCCTCTGGCACAGGCCTCCGGCATGGGCCTCAACGCCTATTTCGTCTACACCGTGTGTGTGGGCCTGGGCCTGAGCTATGCCAACGCCCTGGTGCTGGTGCTGTTCGACGGCATCATCTTCGTGCTGCTGACCGTTACCGGTCTGCGCAAGATCATCTTCGACTCCATTCCCCACGAGGTCAAGGTGGCCATCTCCGCCGGTATCGGCCTGTTCATCGCCTTCATCGGCCTGCAGAACGCCGGCATCGTGGTCAACGACGCCTCTACCTGCGTGAATCTGCACTCCTTCAACGTGTTCACCGGCGAGCAGACCTGGGCCACCATCTTCCCCATGCTCATCACCCTGATCGCCGTGTTCGCCATCGGTGCCATGAGCAAGAAGAAGGTCCGCGGCGCGGTGCTGTGGGGCATTCTGGGCGCTGCCGTGGTGTACTACGCGGTGGGTCTGATTACCGTTCCCGGCTTCTATGCCTCCGCCGTGGCTCCCAACCTGACCTCCGACTTCTTCGGCGCTTTCCGTGATTTCGGCACCCAGGCCTTCGCCGCGGTGTTCAAGTCCGGCTTTGACTTCTCTGCCTTCATTGCCGCCAACGGCACCGGCGCTTTCGTGGTGATGCTGCTGACCACCATGCTGGCCTTCTGCATGGTGGATATGTTCGACACCCTGGGCACCCTGTATGGCGCCTGCTCCGCCGGCAATATGCTGGATAAGGACGGCAACGTCCCCAACATGGACCGCGCTATGCTGGCCGACGCCTGCGCTACCTGCGTGGGCTCCGTCTGCGGCACCTCCACCGTCACCACCTTCGTGGAGTCCTCTGCCGGCGTGGCCGAGGGCGGCCGCACGGGTCTGGCCTCCATGGCCACGGCCGTGATGTTCTTCATCGCCATGTTCCTGTCCCCGGTGGCTCAGCTGATCCCCACCTATGCCTGCGCCGCGGCCCTGATCTATGTGGGCGTTCTGATGATGTCCAACGTCCGCAACATCAACTGGGACGATCCCGCCGCCGCCGTCACCGGCTTTGTCACCGTGGCCTTCATGCCCCTGACCTACAACATTTCCTACGGTATTGCCTTCGGCCTGATCTCCTACGTTTTCGTGAAGATCTTCACCGGCAAGATCAAGGATATCAACGTGGGCACCTGGATCATCAGCATCCTGTTCGCCCTGATGTTCTTCCTGACCCGGTAAATCTGACCGCAAAAAAATTCCGGTGCTTCGGCACCGGAATTTTTTTTCAACAGAAAACTCCCTCCGCCAGCGGCAGAGGGAGTTTTCTGTGTGTTTGTTAGGAGAGAGAGAAAATCACATAAGGAATGGTTCCTTTGTACAGGTAAAAGAATACCTTGTAAACATGGCGAAATCATGAAATCCACGTGAACTTTTTGTGAACATCGCAGATTTTTTCAGAATTTCTTACTCTCCGCCACCGCCAGCTGGTCGCAGCGGTTGTTTTTCTCGTTGGAGGCGTGGCCCTTGACCCAGTGATAGTGCACCTCATGCCGGGCGACCAGGGGCAGCAGCTCCTGCCACAGGTCCACGTTCAGAGCGGGCTTTTTGTCGCTTTTGATCCAGCCCTTTTTCTTCCAGCCGTACACCCAGCCCTTGGACAGGGCGTCAATGACGTATTTGGAGTCGGAGTACAGCTCCACCACGCAGGGCTCCTTCAGGCAGGACAGAGCCCGGATGACGCCGGTAAGCTCCATGCGGTTGTTGGTGGTGTCCGCCGCGCCGCCGGACAGCTCCTTTTCCACGCCGTTCCACTCCAGTATGGCCCCCCAGCCCCCGGGGCCGGGGTTGCCGGAGCACGCGCCGTCGGTATAGATCGTAACTGTTTTCATAGAATCATCCTGTTATTCCACCGCGATTACGGTGAGACGGTCTCCGTCCACGGTGAATTTCACATTGCGTCCGGCGAAGGACAGGCCGTATACCCGCTGGGGGTCCTCCTGATACCGGGGCCGGGGATCCCCGGCCAGCACTCCCAGAAGTCCCTCCCGGCTGTCCGCCGGGATATGCTCCAGCAGGGCAGGGGAGCACTCTACCGTCAGCGGCGCATGGGCCAGACCGTCGGTGAAGCCGCCGGCGGCCTGGGGATGGCTGTCGGTATAGGGGAGATAGGGCTTGATGTCAAAAATCGGCGTCCCGTCCATCAGGTCCGCCCCGGACACATGGAGCACCGGCCCCAGGGCCGGGTCCAGCTCCACCCGGTCCAGCCGCACGGAGGACAGCCCCAGAGCGTTGGGCCGGAAGGGGGAGCGGGTGGCAAATACCCCCATGCGGCGGTTGCCCCCCAGCCTGGGGGGCCGCACCGTTGGGGACCAGCCCTCCCGCACCGCCTGGGAAAACTGCCAGATCAGCCAGATATGGGAGAAGTCCTCCAGGCCCCGGACGGCGTCCGGGTTCCGGTACTCCGGCTCAAAGATCACCCGGCCCCGCAGCTGGGGCACCAGGCCGCTCTGCCGGGGCACGCCGAACTTCTCCGGCAGCTCCGTCCGGATCCGGGCGATGATCTTCATCTCCGTCACAGCTTCCTCCGTCCGGAATCCGTCAGGTGGGCCTTGATATCCTTGGGCAGGCGGCTCATGCGGAACAGCTCCCCTGCCACGATCACCACCATGCCCACGGCGATGACCACGATGTTCTGCCACTTGATGGCCGTCAGGAACATGGCGCACAGCACCAGCAGCAACACCCAGTTGACCCGGGCGTTGCGCTCCTCGATGTCCTGCAGCTCCTGGCTTTTCAGATAGATCACGCCGTCATATTCAAATTCCTGGGTCTTGCTGGGGTCATGATACAGCGTCTTGGTGAAATACTGCCACCGGGTCAGGGGGGCGTACATCTCCTTTTTCTTACTCATGGCTCGGCTCCTTTTCGGCGTCCTGCTCCCGGTCCGTCAGGGCCATGGAGATGACGCGGTCGCCCTCCTCCTTGAAGCGCATGACGATGACGCCCTGGGTGGCCCGTCCGGCCACCCGGATGTTCTCCACCGCCGTGCGGATAAGAATGCCTGCCTCCGTCACCAGCAGCAGGTCCTCGGCGCCGTCCACCACCTTGATGCCCACGATGGGGCCGGTTTTCTCCGTGACCATATAGTTGCGGATGCCCAGGCCGCCCCGGGCGGTGATGCGGTATTCCTCCACCGGGGTGCGCTTGCCGAAGCCCCGCTCCGTAATGGACAGCACCGTCTTGCCGGGTTCGGCCTTGGCGGCGCCCACCACATAATCGCCCTCCCGCAGGCGGATGCCCCGGACGCCTACCGCCGTGCGGCCCATGGCCCGGACGTCGGTCTCATCGAAGCAGACGGCCTGGCCGTCGTGGGTGGCGATGAGGATCCGGTCGCTGCCGTGGGTCTCCTGCACGTTGATGAGCTCGTCCCCCTCGTCCAGGGTCAGGGCCCGGATGCCGTTGTTGCGCAGATTCTTCAGAGCCGATACCTCCAGCCGCTTCACGGTGCCGTTGCGGGTGGTCATGAACAAATACAACTGGTCGTCGCCGGTTTCCCGGAAGTGCAGCATAGCCTGGACCCGCTCGCCGGTCTCCACCTGCAGGATGTTCACGATGTTGGTGCCCTTGGCGGCCTTGCCGCTTTCGGGAATCAGATAGCCCTTCTTCTTATACACCTTGCCGGTGTCGGTGAAGAACAGAATATAGTCATGGGTGGAGGCGGTGAACACGTCCACCACGGTGTCCTCGTCCCGGGTGGTGATGCCCTTCTTGCCCATGCCGCCCTTACTCTGGGCCGCATACTCGCTGACGGGGGTGCGCTTGATGTACCCGTTGGCGGTAAGGGTAAAGACGCACTCCTCCTCCTCGATCAGGTCCTCGATGTCGATCTCGTCCTCCACGTCCTGAATCTCCGTCTTGCGGTCGTCGCCATACTTGTCGGAGATGGCCTGCAGCTCCTCCTTCAGGATGGCCTTCACCAGGTTCTCGTCTCCCAGCACCCGCAGGTAATAGGCGATTTTCTCCTCCAGCTCCTGATACTCGTTCTGGAGCTTTTCCCGGTCCAGTCCCTGCAGGGCCTTGAGCCGCATATCCAGAATGGCCTGGGCCTGGACGTCGTCCAGCCCGAAGCGCTGCATCAGGTTCTCCTTGGCATTGTCATAGCTGGTGCGGATGATGCGGATGACCTCGTCAATGTTGTCCTGGGCAATCAGCAAACCCTCCAGCAGATGGGCCCGCTCCTGTGCCTTCTTCAGGTCGTACCTGGTGCGGCGGACGATGATCTCCTCCTGGAAGGCCAGGTACTCGTCGATGATGTGCCGCAGGGAGAGAATTTTCGGCTGGGACTGGTTCTGGACCAGGGCCAGCATATTGATGGCAAAGGAGCTTTGCAGCTGCGTCTGGGCAAACAGGCGGTTGAGCACCACCTGGGGGTTGGCGTCCCGCTTCAGCTCGATGACGATGCGCATACCGTTACGGTCTGTCTCGTCCTGGATATTGCTGATGCCCTCCAGACGCTTGTCCTCCACCTGGTCGGCCATATTCTTGATGAGCATCCGCTTGTTCACCTGATACGGAAGCTCCGTGATGATGATGCGGGTGCGGTTGCTGCCGAACTCCTCGAACTCGTGGCGGGCACGGACCACCACCCGGCCCCGGCCGGTGGCATAGGCGGCCCGGATCCCGGCCCGGCCCATGATGATGCCCTTGGTGGGAAAGTCGGGCCCCTGGACGTGCTCCATCAGGTCCGCCAGGGTGGCATCGGGATTGTCCAGCACGCAGATGCACGCGCCGATGACCTCCCGCAGGTTATGGGGCGGGATATTGGTGGCCATACCCACGGCAATGCCGGAGGAGCCGTTGACCAGCAGATTGGGGAACCGGCAGGGCAGTACCCGGGGCTCCTTGCGGCTCTCATCGAAGTTGGGGTCCCAGTCCACGGTGTCCTTTTCGATGTCCCGCAGCATTTCGCCTGCAATCTTGGCAAGCCTGGCCTCAGTGTATCGGTAGGCCGCAGGGGGGTCGCCATCCACGGAACCGAAGTTGCCGTGGCCGTCCACCAGCATATAGCGCATGGAGAAGTCCTGGGCCAGGCGCACCAGGGCGTCATACACGGACGCGTCGCCGTGGGGGTGATACCGGCCCAGCACGTCGCCCACGCAGGTGGCGGACTTCTTGAAGGGACGGTCCGAGGTCAGATTGTCCTCGTACATGGCATAGAGAATGCGCCGGTGCACGGGCTTCAGTCCGTCCCGCACGTCGGGCAGGGCCCGGCCCACGATCACGGACATGGCGTATTCAATATAGGATTTTTCCATCTCCGGCACCAGGGACCGCTCCACAATGTGCTGGTCCGGGTACCGCAGCTCCTCAGGGTCGTACTGTGGTTTCTTGCTCATATCTTATTCTCCTTGTGGGGATGGTGAAATTCAAAAATGCCTGCATTTTTTGAATCAATAATCCAGATTCACCGCGTATTTGGCGTTTTTCTCGATGAACTCCTTTCGGGGCTCCACCTTTTCGCCCATCAGCACCGTAAACGTGGCGTCGGCAGCCACGGCGTCGTCCAGGGTAATGCGGCGCAGGGTGCGCTTCTCCGGGTCCATGGTGGTCTCCCACAGCTCGTGGGGGTTCATCTCGCCCAGGCCCTTGAAGCGGCTGATGTCAATTTTCACGTTGGGGTTGCCCGCCCGCATTTCGGCGGAGATGGCGTCCCGCTCCTCGTCGGTATAGGCCACCCGCTGCTGCTTGCCCCGGGTCAGCTTATACAGCGGCGGCACGGCGGAGTAGACATACCCCTCCTCGATCAGGGGCCGCATGAACCGGAAGAAGAAGGTCAGCAGCAGCGTCCGGATGTGGGCGCCGTCCACATCGGCATCGGCCATGATGATGATCTTGTGATACCGCAGCCGGTTCAGGTCCAGCTCATCGCCGATCCCGGCGCCCAGGGCCGTGATCACCGGCTGGAGCTTGTCGTTGCCGTAGACCTTATCCGCCCGGGCCTTTTCCACGTTCAGCATCTTGCCCCACAGAGGCAGGATAGCCTGAAACCGGGAGTCCCGGCCCTGGGTGGCGGAGCCGCCTGCGGAGTCGCCCTCCACGATATAGATTTCCGTCAGCTCGGGGTTATTTTCGTTGCAGTCCCGCAGCTTGTCGGGCATGGCCGCTCCGCCCAGGGCGGTCTTGCGGCGAATGGATTCCCGGGCCTTTCGGGCAGCCTCCCGGGCGCGGTTGGCGGTCAGGGCCTTGTCCAGGATGGTCCGGGCCACCACCGGGTGCTCCTCCAGATACACGGACAGCTGGTCGGACACCACGTTGTCCACCAGGGTGCGGATGGAGGCGTTGCCCAGCTTGGCCTTGGTCTGGCCCTCGAACTGGGCCTCCGTCAGCTTCACGGAGATCACGGCGGTGATGCCCTCCCGGACGTCCTCGCCGGAGACCTTGTC
>ERZ791923.3505-NODE-3505-length-11910-cov-2.798313_pt1 | contig 11910 bp, 10 predicted proteins | sample MGYA00510133_ERZ791923 | MGnify/ENA primary metagenome ERZ791923 (study PRJEB30046, sample SAMN00792106) | human gut metagenome | study: EMG produced TPA metagenomics assembly of the A metagenome-wide association study of gut microbiota in type 2... | reverse complement strand
TAAATTCATTCTGGATTACCTGTGGCAAAAGTTACTGGGCACGGAGTGAACAGTGATACAGGAAAGATTGTTTTGCAAAGAAAACAAATCCTGTATTGCATTTTTGATAACAATTAGTCTATAATAAGGAGAATTGTGTTAGGAAACAGAAATAATTACTGAATGTAGGAAAACAACAGTTAGTAATGATCCGGAGAAAGAGGGAGAGAGAAAATGACACTGGAAGGAAAAACAGTATTATTAGGAGTGACGGGCAGCATTGCTGCATATAAGATTGCATATCTTGCAAGCACCTTAAAGAAACGCCGCGCAGATGTTCATGTACTTATGACAAAAAATGCGACGAACTTTATCAATCCGATCACTTTTGAGACTCTCACAGGCAATAAATGCCTGGTAGATACCTTTGACCGGAATTTCCAGTTCCAGGTAGAGCATGTATCTATCGCAAAGAAAGCAGATGTCGTAATGATCGCACCGGCAAGCGCCAATGTGATCGGCAAACTGGCTCATGGAATTGCAGATGATATGCTTACTACCACGATCATGGCATGCAAATGCAAGAAATTCATTTCCCCTGCCATGAATACAAATATGTTTGAGAATCCTGTAGTTCAGGATAACCTTAAGATTCTGGAGCATTATGGTTATGAAGTGATTGCTCCTGCAAGCGGTTATCTGGCGTGTGGTGACACAGGTGCGGGCAAGATGCCGGAGCCTGAGACATTACTTGCATATATTGAGAGAGAAGCCGCCTGTGAAAAAGATCTGAAAGGAAAGAAAATCCTTGTAACTGCAGGTCCTACACAGGAATCAATCGATCCTGTGCGATATATTACGAATCATTCTTCCGGAAAAATGGGCTATGCTATTGCAAAAGCTGCGATGCTTCGCGGAGCAGATGTCACGCTTGTCAGCGGACGTACTGCAATCGAACCTCCGATGTTTGTAAAAGTAGTGCCTGTTGTGACTGCAAAGGATATGTATGAAGCAGTGACTTCTGTCAGCGATGAGCAGGATATCATCATCAAGGCGGCAGCAGTTGCAGATTACCGTCCGGCGAAAGTCAGTGACGAGAAGGTCAAGAAGAGTGACGGACAGATGTCCATAGAATTAGAGAGAACAGACGATATCCTGAAATACCTTGGAGAACACAAAAAAGAGAACCAGTTCCTCTGCGGATTTTCCATGGAAACTCAGAATGTGATCGGTAATTCCAGAGCCAAACTCACAAAGAAAAACCTGGATATGGTAGCTGCCAACAATGTAAAAGTAGAAGGCGCCGGATTTCAGGGAGATACGAATGTGCTGACTCTGATTACACAGGATGAAGACGTATCACTCCAGCTTATGAGCAAGGAGGATGCAGCTCTTAAAATCCTGGATAAAATTCTTACGCTGACCTCATTTTAGGCAGGAAGCAGTAAGAAAGCAGATGGTAGCAGTGATTTTCCGATTTTGCTTTTATGAGGCAAATGCAGGAGAGGATTTTGCCAGTCTGCAAAAAATAACTTTATATCAGAAAAGCAGAAATCCCGTCAGGGAAAATACCAATCTGCTTTCCATCACCGTATTGTATCCGGAAACGGAACGGTAACAAGGAGGAAAAAAATGAAAACAAAGAAATTCACAACGACACAGCTCACTATGCTTGGCTTAATGGCAGCAGTACTTCTGCTGATGGCCTACACACCACTGGGATACTTAAACATCGGACCACTGGCGATTTCGTTTAACGTGATCCCTGTTGCAATCAGTGCAGTCGTGCTCGGACCGACAGGCGGAGCAATCGCAGGTGCGATCTTCGGACTGACAAGTTTTGGACAGTGTATCGGACTTGGCGGTACAAGTGCAATGGGAGCTATGTTATTTAGCATCAATCCGGTTCTGGCATTTATCCAGAGATTTGTGCCACGTCTTCTTGACGGAATCTGCCTTGGCTATATTTACAAGGCTATGCGTAAGAAGACAAATGTATATGTATCATGCGCAGTGACTGGATTCTTTTCCGCATTCCTCAATACCTTATTCTTTATGACTGCTCTGGTAGGTCTGTTTGGAAATACAGAGTATGTACAGGGACTGATGGGTGGAAGAAATATCATCATCGGATGTTGTATGATGGTTGGAATCAATGCAGTATGTGAAATGGTGTCCTCAACAGTGATCACAGGAGCTGTAGGAGCTGCCCTTTCAAAAGCACACCTGATTCCGGCGCAGAAAGCAGCAGACAGTGAAAACGGAAAAGTAGCATTAGAAAGATAATTGGAGATAAATAAGTATGATTTTAGCAATTGACATCGGAAATACAAATATTGTAGTTGGATGCATTGATGATAAAAAGACATATTTTATAGAGCGACTTTCAACCAATCGTACGAAGACAGAACTGGAATATGCGGTAGATCTTAAGAATGTTCTTGATATTTATCATATCAGGAAAACAGATATTGAAGGCTGCATCATTTCTTCGGTAGTGCCACAGATCACAAATATTGCGAAGTTGGCTGCGGAGAAGATACTTAAGAAAGATGCGATCGTTCTTGGACCTGGTGTAAAGACAGGATTGAATATCATGATGGATAATCCGGGACAGCAGACCAGGTGGCAGATGCAGTGGCAGGAATTGCTAATTACCCGGTGCCTTTGATCCTCATTGATATGGGAACTGCAACTACAGCTTCCGTTGTTAATAGCAGAAAGCAGTATGTAGGTGGAATGATCCTTCCTGGAGTGGGAGTTTCACTGGATGCCCTTACCGCAAGAGCTTCCCAGCTCAGCGGAATCAGCATTGATGCCCCGCGACATGTAATCGGAAAAAATACGATCGAATGTATGAAGAGCGGAGTTCTCTACAGCAATGCAGCCGCTCTTGACGGAATCATTGACAGAATCGAAGAAGAACTTGGCGAGAAAACCACAGTAGTAGCGACAGGTGGCCTGGCAAAGAAAATCATTCCTCACTGTAAGAGAAAAATCATTCTGGATGAAGAACTTCTGCTGAAAGGACTTCTGATCATTTACGAAAAAAATAAATAATTCTCCGGGAATATAAAAATAGTTCATCAGATAATTAACGCTGATGAACTATTTTTTTGCCCGCAGAATGGTTTTAGTTTGACCAAAAGGCAGAAACGAAATCAGCCGGAACAGGTGCTGTGAAAAGCATCGCTTTTTTAGTGACTGGATGAGTAAATTCCAGCTGATAGGAGTGAAGCGGCTGCCGTTTTATCCAACGATAATCCGGATTATACAAAAAATCTCCGGGAAGAGGATGACCGATATATTTCATATGCACCCGGATCTGATGCGTGCGCCCTGTCTCCAGATGAAGTTCTGCAAGAGAATAGTCTTTGCCAACTGCCAGACGTTCATAATGTGTAACAGCAGATTCTCCATTCTGAAAATTTACTTCACGTGTGATAACCGATCCATCCATTCGTGCAATAGGGGCATCGACATTGCCTGATTCTGGAAGCACTCCGTCTACGAGTGCCAGATACGTTCTGCAGATCTGACGATTTCTCATCTGCACAGACAGAATAGCGGCACTCAGAGGATTCTTTGCAAGAATCAAAGCACCGGTTGTATCACGGTCAAGCCGATTAATACATCGGTAAACAAAATCTTCTCCTTTTTCATAAAAATACCAGGCAATCCCATTAGCCAACGTATTTTCATAATTTCCGGCAGAAGGATGTACCGGCATATCAGCAGGTTTATTTATCACAAGAATATCTTCATCTTCATAAAGAATCTTTAATTCCATCTTCGTCCTGATAATATTCTCTCCTGATTCCGTCTCAGGCACAGTGATTACCAGATGATCCTGCGGCTTCAACACAGACCGCCCGAAACCACGTTCGCCGTTTAGGATGATCGTATCAGAAGCATTCTTCATAGAACTTAATATATGCCGGGAAAATCCCTCTCTTTTAAGAAAGTCCAGAATCGTAACCGGACTTGTATTTTCAGAAATAATATATTCAATAACTCTTTGCATGACTGGTGTATTTTATTTACCTTTCTGAATCTATAACTTATATGTGGCTCTAATGTATCAGATTTTACAGCCCATAACAAGAAAAACAACAGAATTTTATACAAAAATATGAGAAAAAACACAACATACTCTCTTGCATCACAAAAAATTAAGCGTATAATCAGAAAAAGAAACTAGAGCGTGTTTGAAAAATCATTCCCGCAATCTGCACGCACATCTTGCAGAAAGCCTTTTTCAAATACACTCTAAAATGGGTGGGGAAAGATGAAAGAAAATACAAAAGAACAGCAACACATTTTTACGAATCAAATGCTTCGAAGTCTGCTGATACCGGTCATCTTTGAACAGGTGTTAAACTCCTTAATGGGAACCGTCGACACCATGATGGTCAGCAATGTAGGCTCCGCAGCAATATCCGCCGTATCATTGGTAGATTCCATCAATGTACTGGTAATCCAGGCATTCTCAGCACTGGCAGCAGGCGGCGCAATCATCTGTTCACAATATATAGGACAGAAAAATCACGAAATGGCAAACAAATCCGCCAGACAGGTACTATTCATTATCACAGCTATATCTGTAGCGGTAACTACACTATGCCTGATATTCCGAATACCTCTCTTACAATTCATATTCGGAAAAGTAGAAGCAGACGTTATGACAGCATCCCGAACATACTTCTTCTATACAGCGATATCCTTCCCGTTTATTGCGCTCTATGATGCCGGTGCCTCTATATTCCGTTCACAGGGAAACACCAGAGGCCCGATGACCGTCTCCGTCATATCAAACGTAATCAACATCGGTGGAAACGCAGTCCTGATCTGGGTATTCCATATGGGCGTAGCCGGTGCCGCCATTGCAACCTTAGCCTCCAGAATCTTCTGCGCAGTAGTTGTACTCTGGCAGCTCAGACTTGACAGACAGCCAATCGTAGTAAAAAACTATTACCAGATCCGTCCCGACGGAAAAATGATCGGCAGAATCCTCTCACTGGGAATCCCATCCGGTGTAGAAAACAGCATGTTCCAGCTCGGAAAACTGTCAATCCAATCCTCCGTATCCACTCTGGGAACCATAGCCATCGCAGCCCAGGCAATGACAAACATCCTCGAAAACCTAAACGGAATCGCCGCCATCGGCGTAGGAATCGGTCTGATGACCGTAGTAGGCCAATGCCTTGGAGCTGGCAGAAAAGACGAAGCCATTTACTACATAAAAAAACTCAGTATCATTGCGGAAATCATCATCATCGCAAGCTGCCTCCTGGTATTCGCCCTGACCATTCCGATAACAAAACTAGGTGGAATGGAACCCCAAAGCGCTCAGATGTGCTTCCACATGGTAACCTGGATCACCATCGTCAAACCAATCGTATGGGTAATGGCCTTCGTCCCTGCCTACGGCCTCAGAGCCGCCGGTGACGTAAAATTCTCCATGCTCACCTCCTGCATCACCATGTGGGCCTTCCGATTCTGCCTCTGCGTATATCTCATCCGCTTCAGAGGCTTCGGCCCAATGGCCGTATGGATTGGAATGTTCACCGACTGGACTGTCCGCGGAATCGTATTCTCCCTCCGCTTCCACAGCCGCAAATGGCTAAACCACAAAGTAGTATAAACTACCTGCTGGCCGTAAGGAATATTACCCATAAAATAAATACATTACAATAGACGATTTGCTCATTTCCAATCACCAGCTCAGAAAAAGTTCTTGTGTGGGGTGCATTTGCAGGAGTCTTAGATATTCTTAGCTCTCAAAAATCTGCGTTATGAGAAGAAAAGTCGTCTGTCTGAGCGCCAGCGAGTAATCCAGACTTTTCTTCTCATGCCTTTAGCAGATTTCTGAGAGCTTAGAATATCTTAGTCTCCGAAACCGCACCCCACACAAGAACTTTTTCTGAGCGTCCCTTAATGGGTATCCTTTAATCCTTTAATGCCCGTCAAATACATTGACTTTTCCCCCTCAAAATTATATAATGATTGTCGAAAAATAACCCCAGAAAAGCACCACAGGAAGTCAGGTGAAATCCCTGCGCAAGTCCGTTACTGTAACAGCCAGATACTGTCTGCTTTTTCAGTTGAAATACAATCTGCGGCAACCAGAGAATATTTTCTAGGAACTTTCAGGAGGGATTTTGTTGCACACAAAAATCCCTCCTTTTATGTAACTATAATAAATCAGCAAAATAATGCAGTATTTTATTGAACTGTTATATCTCATACGCCGGCAGCAAAAGACAAAGGAGCACCCATGAAAAACGGACTGGAAGACTACTACGTAATCCGCGGAAACAAAAAAATGAGATTCGGCTACACAACAGGTTCCTGCGCAGCAGCAGCCTGCAAAGGCGCCACAGAAATACTCCTTGGAGGCAAATTACAGGAAACCGTTACACTGATGACTCCCAAAGGAATTCTGCTCACACTGGAACTGAAAGACATTCAGATAGAAACAGATAAAGTAACCTGCGCAATCCGGAAAGATGCCGGAGATGACCCAGACACCACAAACGGAATACTGGTCTATGCGACCGTAGAGAAAACAAAAGAGCAGGGAATTACTCTTGACGGCGGAATTGGTGTCGGAAGAGTAACAAAAGCCGGACTTTCCCAGAAAATCGGAGAAGCCGCAATCAATCCGGTACCAAAATCCATGATCCTCCGGGCAGCCACAGAAATAGCAGAAAAATATGACTACGAGGGTGGCCTAAAGATTATCATTGCTGTTCCGGAAGGTGTGGAAATCGGAAAGAAAACGTTCAATCCCAGACTGGGAATCGTCGGAGGAATCTCAATTCTTGGAACATCCGGTATCGTAGAGCCTATGAGCGAGGCAGCCCTTGTCCAGAGCATCCGGGTGGAAATGAAACAGCACTTTTCCCAGGGAGAAGAATATCTTCTGGTAACACCGGGAAATTACGGTGCAGATTATCTGAGAGAACACATGGATCTCCCATATGAGAAGAATATCAAGTGTAGCAACTATGTAGGAGAAACGATAGATATGGCAATTGACATGGGCGTGAAAGGAATCCTTTTCATTGCGCATATCGGGAAATTTGTAAAAGTAGCAGCCGGAATCATGAATACACATTCACACAGCGCAGATGCAAGAATGGAAGTTCTGGCGTCTAATGCAATCCGCGCAGGAGCACCACTGGAATGTGCAAAAGAGATTCTGAACGCATCTACCACAGATGAGGCACTGGATATTTTGAACAGATACCAGATGACACAGGGAACAATGAAAGAGGTTCTGGACAGAATCCAGTTTTATCTGAATCACAGATCCTATGAACAGATTCTGCTTGGAGCAGTAGTTTTTTCTAACACCTGCGGATATCTGGGGCAGACGGCAGATGCTGCCAAGTTGATTGAAAAAATTAATATACAGAATAAAAGAATTAAAGATAAATAGATAAAAGGAGGATATAAAACATGGTACATTTCGTAGGAGCAGGCCCGGGAGCACCGGATTTAATTACAGTAAGAGGAAAACAGTATCTGGAAGAGGCAGATGTGGTGATCTATGCAGGATCACTGGTAAATCCACAGCTTCTTGAATATACAAAGGACATCTGCACGATCCATAACAGTGCCAAGATGACACTGGAAGAGGTCATTCATGTAATTGAGAAAGCAGAAGCAGAAGGAAAGATAACCGTCCGTCTCCACACAGGCGACCCTTGTATTTACGGCGCGATCCGTGAGCAGATGGATATTCTGGATGAGAAGAATATCGCGTATGATTACTGCCCGGGTGTCAGTGCATTCTGTGGTGCGGCAAGCGCCCTGAATCTGGAATATACACTTCCGGATATTTCCCAGAGCGTAATCATCACCCGTATGGAAGGCAGAACTCCGGTTCCGTCCAAAGAGAGCATTCAATCATTCGCAGCACATCAGGCAACAATGGTTGTATTCTTAAGTACAGGAATGCTGGAAGAACTGAGCAGACGTCTGATTGAAGGCGGTTATACAGCAGATACACCGGCAGCTATCGTATACAAAGCCACCTGGCCGGATCAGAAGACTTTTGTCTGCACAGTAGGAACGCTGGCAAAAACAGCAGCAGATAACAATATCACAAAAACCGCATTGATGATCATTGGTGACAGTGTGGCAGCAGCACATTACGATCGTTCCAAACTGTACGATCCGGAATTTACGACAGAGTTCCGCGAGGCTACAAAATAAGAAAAGAACCTTCGATAGGAGGATAAAATGAAGATTGCAATGATCTGTTTCAGCCTGACCGGACAGGAAACAGGTGAGAAATTATGCAGGGGACTGAAATCTGCCGGCATAACGGCAACCCTTGACAAAAAAAGTAAATACCTGCCGGACTCCATACAGATCAGTACTTCTGCATGGGCAGGGGAGAAATTTCCTGATTCAGATGCGTTGATTTTCATTGGCGCAAGTGGAATTGCAGTTCGCAGTATTGCTCCTTATGTAGTGTCAAAGAAATCAGATCCGGCGGTGCTTGTGGTGGATGAATGCGGGAAGTTCGTGATTTCACTGCTGTCAGGGCATTTGGGCGGTGCTAATGAACTGGCGCTGAAAACGGCAGAAATATTAAACGCAGTACCGGTGGTAACGACCGCCACGGACCTGCATCATCGCTTTGCGGTAGATGTCTTTGCAAAGAAAAATGATTGTAGCATTTTCAATATGAAAGCGGCAAAAGAAGTTTCAGCAGCGCTTCTGGCAGGAAAAAAAGTGGGATTTTACAGTGAATTTCCTGTAGATGGCAGACTGCCGGAAGGACTGATTATGTGTGACGAACGGGGAATCCCGGTTAGAAATATGGAAGGCATGCAGTCAGATACTACGGAATCACCAGAAAGCAAAAAAATGATATCTGAAAATGCAGAATCAATTGTCGGAAAGTTGGATGGTTCAGAGATAGATTGTGGAGCCGCTGTTACAATACATACATCCTGTCAGCCTTTTGCGTCTACGACACAGATCGTTCCCGGGAATCTGACACTGGGAATGGGATGCCGTAAGGGCAAAGATGCCGAAGGAATCGCAGAGGCGGCACAGAAAGTGCTCGATACAGGCGAATTTTTTAAAGAAGCATTTGAACAGATCGCCAGCATTGACCTGAAGAAAGAAGAACAGGGAATCAAAACGTTGTCAAAAGACTGGCAGATTCCTTTTGTCACTTATACAGAAGATGAATTAAAACAGGTGCCGGGAGAATTTACGCCCTCACCGTTTGTAAAGAAAATCACAGGTGTAGATAATGTCTGTGAGAGAAGTGCAGTTTTTGCCAGCAGTAATGGCAGACTGATTCAGAAGAAAAAAGGAGAAAACGGTGTGACCACAGCAGTGGCAGCCAGAGAATGGAGGATACATTTTGAGTAAAATATATGTAATCGGAATCGGACCGGGAGCTTATGACCAGATGACAGGAAAGGCAATCCGCGCAATGAATGAAAGTGATGCGATCATCGGATACACTGTATATGTTGATCTGGTAAAGGAATACTTCCCTGGAAAAGAATTTATGACTACACCAATGAAGAAAGAGGTTGACCGCTGCGTTCTTGCTTTTGAAGAAGCGAAGAAAGGCAAGACGGTTTCTATGATCTGCAGCGGTGATGCCGGAGTTTATGGTATGGCAGGACTGATGTATGAGGTCGGCGTTAATTATCCGGAAACAGAACTGGAGATCATTCCGGGTGTGACAGCAGCTACAGGCGGAGCGGCAGTTCTTGGTGCACCTCTGATCCATGATTTCTGTCTTATCAGCTTAAGCGACCTTCTTACTCCATGGGAAAAGATCGAAGCAAGACTTCTGGCTGCAGCTCAGGCAGATTTTGTCGTATGTCTTTATAATCCATCCAGTAAGAAACGCCATGATTATCTGCAGAAAGCATGCGACCTGATGATGAAATATAAGTCACCGGATACGATCTGTGGAACTGTTTCTAATATCGCAAGAGAAGGCGAAACAGCCAATGTAATGACATTAAAAGAACTGAGAGATACACAGGTAGATATGTTTACAACTGTATTTATCGGAAATTCGCAGACAAAGGAAATCAACCATAAGATGGTTACACCAAGGGGATATAAGAATGTATAAAGTCCTTGTTTTTGCAGGAACAACAGAAGGATATGAGGTCTGCCGTTTTCTGGCAGCACATCAGGTACAGACGATGGGATTTGTCGCGACAGAATACGGCAGCAAATCTCTTATGGAAAATGAATATCTCACTGTGCAGACAGGAAGACTGGATGAAACTGCCATGGAGCAGATTTTTGCCAGAGAGGAGCCAGAGATGGTGCTGGATGCGACGCACCCTTATGCAGCTGAGGTTACCATGAATATCCGGACAGCCTGTGAGAAAACACAGACACTTTACTATAGAGTTCTGCGGGAAATGGGCGGACATGAAGAGAAAGCTGTCTATGTGGAGAGTGTGCAGGCGGCAGCTGAGTACCTGGACCGGACACAGGGAAATGTATTGCTGACAACAGGAAGTAAGGAACTGGCTGGTTTTACGGGAATGAAAGATTATAAGGAACGTCTCTATGCCAGAGTCCTTTCCCTGCCGAATGTCATGCAGGCATGTGCCGGACTGGGCTTTGAGGGAAAACATCTGATCGGAATGCAGGGACCTTTTTCCAGAGAATTAAATGCAGCGATGTTAAGACAGTACCATTGTAAATATCTGGTGACAAAGGATACCGGAAAAGCGGGCGGTTTTCAGGATAAGATAGATGCGGCGCTGGAATGTGACGCGATTCCTGTGATCATCGGGCGCCCATTGAAAGAAGATGGAATGTCTGTAAAAGAATGCAAGAGATTCCTTATGGAACATTTCAGCCTGACGCATCAGCCGCATATTACGCTTCTTGGAATTGGCATGGGAAGTTCTCAGACGTTGACAGTACAGGGAAAGAACAGTCTGGATCAGGCAGATCTTCTGATCGGAGCGAAAAGAATGGTGGATTCTGTGAAGCGTCCGGGACAGGACGTATTCGTGGAGTACAGAAGCCAGGAGATTAAAGACTATATCGGGAAACACCCTGAGTATGATAACATTGTGATTGTTCTTTCTGGGGATGTAGGATTCTACAGTGGAGCAAAAAAACTGCTGGATGTTATGGCAGAATCAAAGATAGAAGTTCAGTGTGGAATTTCTTCTGTAGTATATTTTATGTCAAAGATTGGCTTATCCTGGGATGATGCGAAGATTGTCAGTGCTCATGGAAGAGGCTGTAATCTCATATCGCATATCCGCCATGAGAAAAAGGTATTTGCGATTCTTGGAACTTCAGACGGAGTGGCGGTTCTTGCCAGAAAGCTGACAGGATATGACATGGGAGATGTTCTTCTTTATGTGGGAGAAAATCTTTCTTATGATAATGAGAAGATTTTTGTAAAACCGGCCAGTGAACTGACAGAGTATGTGGGTGATCCGCTTTCAGTGGTCTGTGCGGTCAACGAGAATGCGATAACACGACCGGAGACTCATGGAATAAAAGATGAGGAATTTATCAGGGGCAAAGCACCTATGACGAAGGAGGAAGTGCGTACTGTATCACTTTCAAAGCTTTGTCTGGCACAGGATTCCATCTGCTATGATGTCGGAGCGGGAACAGGTTCTTTATCTATAGAGATGGCACTTCGCGCTCATCAGGGTAAAGTCTGGGCGATAGAGAAGAAAGAGGATGCAGTGGAACTGATTCGTCTGAACAAGGCGAAATTTGTAGCGGATAATCTGGAGATCGTCGAAGGACTTGCACCGGAGGCACTGACAGAACTTCCGGTACCTACACATGCGTTTATTGGAGGCTCCTCCGGAAATCTGAAAGAAATCGTGAAGCTTCTGATCGAAAAGAACCCCCAGGTTCGTATTGTGATCAATTGCATTACTCTGGAGACAG
>ERZ791923.3501-NODE-3501-length-11920-cov-2.222166_pt1 | contig 11920 bp, 10 predicted proteins | sample MGYA00510133_ERZ791923 | MGnify/ENA primary metagenome ERZ791923 (study PRJEB30046, sample SAMN00792106) | human gut metagenome | study: EMG produced TPA metagenomics assembly of the A metagenome-wide association study of gut microbiota in type 2... | reverse complement strand
ACACGAAAACTCAAAACGAGAACCGACAATATCTCCGACAATGGCTCCAAGCATTCTCCGCCTCCGAATCTCTTGGTGCGTTGAAAAATGTTGCGGCCGTCAGGCCTTCATGGACTCAAGCGCCGCCAACAACACATTGGGACCGGCTTCCTTGTATGCCTTGGGATCGGACAGCGTACGGCGCCAGAGTCGCGCACCGGGCAAGCCGTTCATCAGGCCCATCGTGTGGCGAGCTGCGTTTCGCACCGCATTTTCGTGTTCCGGTGCAACGCGATGCAGGTACGCCGTCATTTGTTCGACCACGTCTTCACGACGAAGCTCACGGGGCTCTTCCCCGAACAGAACTTCGTCTACGCGAGACAGCATCCAGGGTTCATGATAGGCGGCTCGCCCCACCATCACACCGTCCATGCCGTTATCAATGAAGGTCTTGGACTCTTCAAGCGTCTGGATTCCGCCGTTGATGCAAAACTGCGCCTGCGGAAAGTCCTTTTTGAGTCGGTAGGCATAGTCGGGCTTAAGCGGCGGCACGTCGCGGTTCTGACGCGGCGACAATCCTTTGAGAAAGGCAGTGCGAACATGCACGATGAAAGCGCGGCAACCGGCTTCGTAAAGCGTCCCGACAAAGTTCTGCACGAAAGGATAGTCGTCCTGATGATCCACGCCGATGCGGTGCTTGATCGTGGTCTCAAGACCGCTCGCTTCTCGGATCGCCTGAAAGCACTCCGCCACGAGCTTGGGCTCAAGCATCAGGCAGGCGCCAAACGAGCCTTTCTGGACGCGCTCGGAGGGGCAGCCGCAGTTGAGGTTGATTTCGTCGTAACCGTATTGCGACGCAATGGCAGCCGCCTTGGCCAGATCCTCCGGATCACTGCCGCCGAGCTGGCAGGCGATGGGATGCTCCGTTTCGTCAAACTTCAGAAGCAGATCCCGGTTGCCGAACAAAATGGCCGGCGCCGTCACCATTTCGGTGTAGAGACGAGCACGCTTCGTCATCAGCCGCATGAAATAGCGGCAATGACGATCGGTCCAATCGAGCATCGGGGCAACGCAAAAGCGAAACTTTTCGGTGTCAGTCATGAAATATCGATACGAACGCCCCGCATCTTTCTCAGACGCGGGGACGAAATGGGATGGAAATCGTCATCGGCCGCAGAGCCGATCGTCAAACGATTATTTGCGAAGCAGGCCGCCCAAAAGCGCGGCAACTCTGCCCTTTTTCTTGCCTTGAGTCTGGCCGCGAACGGTAGTCTGAACCGACTGATTGCGTTCAGTCTCGGCCGTAGCCGTGGTTTCGGTCGGTTCATATGGCGCATCAAAGATCGGATCGTAGACCGGAGCCGGCATCTTTGGCAGATCCAGATCCACCGGACGGCGCCCCTCGCGATCGTCATCTCGCCATTCCTTGCGACCGCGGCGCGGACGATCTTCTCCGAAACCGTCACGACGCTGCGTCTCATAACGGGAGCGGCGCTCTTCACGAGACAGCGGACGGCGCTCGGCAGGCTTGAACTTCTGCTTGGTGAGCTCTTCGATGGCCGTCACAAGGCGACTGTCGCCGCCGGTTGCGAGCATCACGGCTTTGCCCTTGGCGCCCGCTCGCCCCGTACGACCGATGCGGTGCACGTAGTCTTCGGCACCAAACGGTACGTCGTAGTTGATCACGACCGGAAGTTCGGCAATGTCCAGACCTCGGGCGGCCACATCGGTTGCCACCAACACTTCTACTTCGCCCTTCTTGAAAGCTTCCAAGGCGGCCATGCGCTCTTCCTGAGACTTGTCTCCGTGAATGGCATCGGCCGAAATGCCAACGCGAGAAAGCGTGCTTGCAAGACGACGGCATGTGATCTTGGCGTTCACAAAGACGATGACCTGCTTGATCGGACCGCCGTTTTCGCCGTCACCCTTGAGGATATCGATGAGAACATCGGTTTTTTCGGAGTCGTGAACCTGATAGACAATCTGCTCGACCGTATCGGCCGTGGCGTTTTCACGAGCCACTTCCACGAGCACCGGGTTGCGCAGGAAGTTGCCGGCAAGTTTCTTCACTTCAGGCGAGAACGTTGCCGAGAACATCAGGTTCTGACGCTTTTTCGGCAACAGATTCAGAATGCGCGAAATGTCGGGCAAAAAGCCCATATCAAGCATACGGTCGGCCTCGTCGAGAATCACGATTTCGACCTGAGAGAGGTTCACCGAACCGCCTTCATGGTGGTCAAGCAGACGACCGGGCGTTGCCGTGAGGACCTCAACGCCACGGCGCAGCATGTCGGCCTGCGGCTTGATGTCCACGCCGCCGTAGACCACGCCCACGCGCAGAGGCGTCTTGCTTGCGTATTTCACAAGACTTTCATTAACCTGCACTGCCAGTTCGCGAGTCGGCGCAAGAATCAGCACGCGCACGGGGTGACGTGCGGGCGACATCGACGTATTGGCCTTGGGAAGAATTCGCTGCAGTGCAGGCAGTCCATAGCCGGCCGTCTTACCCGTACCGGTCTGTGCCGCTCCCATCACATCCTGCCCCGCAAGCACGACGGGGATAGCCTGCACCTGAATCGGCGTGGGCGTGACATAGCCCATTTCGGCAATCGCTGCCTGGATATGTGAATCGAGGGGAAATTTAGAAAAATCTAGGATTTCTGACATCAGCGTCTTCCGGGGCTGTCAAACGGATTGGCCGCATTTTACAGTTCTTCCCGTAAGAAAACCTTGCAAAAACAGCGCAATAGCTTTCCAGAAAGTACCTCTGATGCTAATCCCGTGCAGCACCGCAACCAAGAAAAGCGGAAACTGAAAAGAGAAAACCCCGATAAATCGGGGCATACCAGACTTTACCGAATGTAGATGGTGCCCGAAGCGGGACTCGAACCCGCATGCCAAAGGCCAAGGATTTTAAGTCCTTTGCGTCTACCGCTTTCGCCATTCGGGCGACATTCGGCAGTAAGTTGGTGTGCTGAAGGATTCTCAGCACTAAAATTGCGATTTTATAGAAATTCTTTCTTCACGAAAAGTCTCAGATGGCCGTTAAATCTCTCTTCGTCTTCGCTTCGCTGTGTTGGGCTTTCAGCTCAAGCTACGCCCAGACGCCGGCGCTTGATTTCTCACAGGCAAGGCAGCTTGCTCACGACCGGGTGGACGCCATCAAGGTCGAAACCGCCGAAACGGCCAAGCGCGAAAGCGAAGCCAAGAGCGCGCGCAGCCTGCACGGACCTAAGATCGAGCTTGACTCCAAGCAGATCTGGGGACGCAAAACGCTCGATTACGGCACGATCAATCTTGGATCGATCATTCCCATCTTGCCACCTATCGACCTCTATCACGAAGAAGACATCGGGGGGCCGCGTGCGGCCATCAACGCTCAGCTGCCGATTTACATGGGCGGCGCCATCAATGCCAAAGTACGCGCAGCCGACGAAGCCGTCTACGAATCGCAGGCTCGCACGCAGGCGCAGCGCGACACCGTTGACACCGAGCTCGCGCAGAAATACTTTGCCGTACAGCTTGCGCGCAGCATTGAACGACTGCAAAGCGAAATGCTTCATCAGCAGGAGTTGGAAGTTCGCAAGGCGCTTCGTTTTGAAAAGACCGGCACGATCAGCAAACTCGAACGCATGGCCGTCGAAGTCAACCGAGACGCGGCCAAGCGAGAGCTTTTGACCGCTCAGACAAACCGCCGCGTGGCCGAAAGCGAATTGGCCGGACTTTTGCGTGAAGAGAGCGTGGGCGAACTCAAAAACCCCCTCTTTGTTGTCACGGAAGACATCGGTTCATTAAAGAGCTGGCAAGACAAGGCGATGGGCTCAAGTCCCGTCCTAAAGAGCGTAGTGGCGCAACGCCGGCAGGCCGAGCAAGGCGTGACGGCTGCAAAGGCCGCCTGGCACCCTCAGGTATACGCTTTTGCCAACTACAACCTGATTAAGCACTACCTGACGATTCCCGAACCCGACTGGATCGCCGGCATTGGTTTGAAGTTCACGCTCTGGGACAACAAAGACCGCAACGCGTCGATTGCAGCGGCCAATTCGCTCGTCACCAAAGCACAAGCTGCGCACGACGAAGCAAGCAACCGCATCCAGACTGCCGTTCAGACAGCGTACCTAAAAAGCAACGAGGCCCGAGAAGCCTATCGCCTCACCGACTCGACACTTTCGCTTGCCAAGGAAAACCTGCGGCTGCGTGAAAAGAGCTTTTCCGAGGGGCTCTCGACGGCCGATGAAGTCAACGATGCGCGCACCAAGCTTCTGGCCGCTGAAATCGCGCGACGTGTGGCTGCCTATCGCTTTGTCGTCGCCTGGGCCTTGCTCAACGCCGTAAGCGGCGACATGAACGCCTTCGAGCAATCTGTCACGCGTCAGACAAACATTTTTGAATATTGATGTGTCCACTATGACCGAATCCAAAAACGTCTCCGTTAAAACAATCGCCGTTGCCCTGGTCGGCGCAGGACTTCTTGCCTTTATCGGCATCGGTCTGTGGAAAGCGGCCACCCCTGCTCCGGCGCCGCTTCAGGGGCAAGTCGACGCCCGCACCATTGAAGTGGCGCCCAAGATTCCGGGCCGCATCGAGAAAGTGCTCGTCAAGGAAGGCGACACGGTCGAAGCCGGCGCCGTGATGGTCAAAATCGACATTCCGGAAATCTCCGCAAAACTTGGCCAAGTCACGGCGCAGGAGCAGGCCGCTCAAGCCAAAGCTCGCCTTGTGGAAGAAGGAGCCCGCAAAGAGAAGATTCGTGAAGCCAAGTCAATGTTTGAAAGTGCCAAGGGTGCGCTGCAGCTTGCCGAGAAAACCTTTTCCCGTGTCAATGCCCTCTACAAGGAAGGACTTGTGTCGGCTCAAAAGTTCGATGAAGCCAAAGCGGCGCTTGATACCGCCCGCGGGCTGACCCGCGCCGCGCAAAGCGTCTATGACATGGCGCTCACGGGGTCGCGCGAAGACGAAAAGCGAGCCGCAGAAGCACTGGCGCGTCAAGCCGCCTCGGGTGTCGCCGAAGTGCAGAGTCTGGCTTCTGAAAGTCTGGTCCGCGCTCCGCGTCAGGGCGAAGTCACGCGCGTGGTGCTGCATGAGGGTGAAGTCACGCCCGCGGGTTTCCCGCTCGTCACTTTGCTGGATCATTCCGACAAATGGGTGGTCTTCAACATCCGCGAAGACGAGCTTGCCAACATCAAAGTGGGCACCGAACTCAAAGCCAAGGTGCCGGCTTTGGGTGCCGACAACGTCGCCTTTACCGTTTATTGGATAAATCCGCGGGCCGACTACGCCACCTGGCGTTCCACCCGTCAGTCGACGGGCTACGACGTGCGCACCTTCGAAGTTCGCGCCCGACCGCTTGAGCCGATGCGCGATCTGCGTCCCGGCATGAGCGTGATTGTTGACCGCGTTACCCGAGGCTCCTGACGTTTCTCCCGGTTATGTCGTCGTTTCTTTCCGACTTTAAGCGCGCTTTTGTGCAGGAAGCACGCACCACCGCCGATACGCCGCTATTATGGCTTACCGGCATCGTGGTGCCCGTTTTCTGGTGTCTGGCCGTCGTCGCCGTCTTTGCCACCGGGCTGATGCGCAACATCCCCGTCGGTCTTGTCGACTACGACAACTCCGCAGAAAGCCGGGATCTGATTCGATCGCTGGATGCAGTTGCCTCGGTCGATTTCATCAACTACGAAAATCCTCAGGCGGCAACGGCTGATCTTGCCACAGGCAACATATCCGCCCTCTTTGTCATCGGCCACAACTGGAGCGAAAAAACGTCCGGCAGCCGCTCCGACTCAGCTCTTGAGCTCTTTCTAAACAAGAGCTACTACGCCATCGCGACCACGGTGGAAACCGACCTCAAGCTTGCGCTGTCTCAAATCCAAGTCGGACAGATGCTCGAAGCCGCCTCCGTCGTGGGCGGAGGCTTTGCCGGAAACAAGGAACGTCTGGCAGTGCTCGACGCCGACATTTTGATTGCGGGCAACCCGGCTCTCAATTTCAAAGCATATTTGCTCACCACCATTCTGCCCGGCGTGCTCGCCTTAGGGGCCATTCTGACTTGTGTAGGATCGCTTACCCGAGAATGGAGACTCAAGACCGTGCATCAAGTCGTGGGAACCTACTCTCACCTCACGGGATTTCTGCTTGGTCGCATGATCTTTTGGTTGGTCCTCTACTCGCTCATGGGACTGGCCTACCTTGCCTGGTTCACCGGCTGGGAGGGCTGGGGCGTACAGGGCAGTCTCGTCGCCTGGGCGCTGGGCATCGTGCTCTTTTTCGCGAGCATGCCCGCCCTAGCCATGCTCTACACAAGCCTTTCGCCGTCGTGGATTATTGCCATGTCGGTTGCAATCGGCACCACCGCTCCCATCTTCCCCTTCACGGGCTTTTCCTTTCCTCTGGATTCAATGGACTCGGTTGCGCAGCTCCTTGCACAATTCCTGCCGTTGACGTGGTACCTGAGACTTCACTCGTCGCAGTGGGTGCTCGGCAGTGACCTTTCGCACCCGATCCATCTGCTCTCGATGCTTTCTCTATTTGTCATCATCCCGGCCGCCGTCGGTCTGGCTCTGTTGCCGATGAGAATGCGCAAATGGGCTCAAAAAGAGCTTAAGCCACACTCCGTTGTTGATTTGCCTGAACCCATCGGGTTCTGGGAAACAGTTCGCACAGTTCTCGCACGCGGCGCCTTTACGAAAGACACTTTCGTGATTTTCGTGATCGCCGTTGCTTTCTACCTGCTCTTTTACGCATGGCCCTATGCGGCGCAAAACGTCACCAGCGTTCAGACGGCCGTAGTTGACCTTGACCGCAGCGCCGCGAGCCGCGCCATGATCGAACGCATCAAATCAGTGGCTATGATCAATGTCGTTGCCATCGAAACGGATCGAGCCAAAGGCGAAACACTCTATAAAACCGAACAAGCGGCGGCTGTGATCACGATTCCGGAAAATTTCGAAGAAAACCTGCTTGCCGGCAAACACACCTCCGTTGCACTTACCGCCAACGGTGCCTTCCCCGTGAAGTCGCGCGCGGTCATGGCAGGCCTCATGGGCGTCGTCGGAGAAACGACGGCCGCGAGCATGGCGCTCAATCTCGTTCGCGCCGGAGCTCCACTCGAAACCCTCAAAAAGCTTCAAATGGCCCCCGTCGCCTTTGCCGACGTCAACCTCTACAACCCGCTTTCGGGCTACGCAAGCTATATCGTTGCCGCCGTCATGCCTGTCATCATCCAAGCCGTGATGTTCGTAAGCATCGTGATGAGTTTAGGCGGTTGGCTTGCGAGTTCCCAACCTCCATCCGTGCTGCGTGCCGTCTGCCGCAACACGCAAGGTTTTGTGGCGCTCTACACCGCCTTCTGGCTTTTCAGTCTCGTGTGGCTTGCCTACGCTTTGGGCCCTGACTTCGTGCTCTTTGATTTTGCCTCCATGCAAAACCCCGGCGCAACGCTGCTGATGGCCTCAATTTTCGGCGCTGCCGTGGTGAGTTTCGGTCTGGCCTTTACGTTTGCCATGGGCACGAACGCATACGGCGCACAGTTCTTCGTGGTCATATCGGCTCCGGCGCTCTTTCTTTCGGGCGTCGTACACCCGCTCTTTGATATGACACCGCCCGCTTTGGCCTTGCGCTTGTTCTTACCCTCGACCTCGGGCATCAACGGTCTTGTTGCCGTCTCCCAAAACGCAGCGCCGCTCTACGCCGTCATGCCTCAGCTTGCGCATTTGCTTGTTTTGGCCGTCGCCTACAGTGTGTTAGCGTTCGTCCTTTGGAAACGCGCGGCAAAGAAAATCCAAACCGCCGAGTTAAGATCTTAGACCGATGATCGATAAGACAGAACTCAAATCGCGCCTGCGCCTTTTTGCGCTGCCCGCCGGAACGGATCACCGTGAAATCGATGCGCTCAGAGACAATCCCATTGCCGATATCACCGACGACGGCAACCGAATGTTGTATCTAGCTTCGAGCGATGAGTTTTTTTCGCTTTACTGCAACGGAACAACGATCGTCAACGCTCATGCCTGCAAAGCAGTGACGGACAACGCCCTTCAGTTCCTGTCCCGTCGGCCTCTCACGGATCTCGTACTCGCCGGCCGCTTCTCCAAAGGTGCGCTTCGGGCTGTCCGAGAATCTGCCCAAAACTTGGGCGTAGCACTTGAAATCGTTGAAACGCCGGAACCTCGCCTTTTTACCGCAGAGGTGATTGACGGCACTCCCGCTGCTTTTGAACCGAGCGCCGGTTTTGCAATTGAATCGGAAGCATTAGCCGCGTGTCTGGCGCCCGGCCTGGGCGTTCGAGGCGCTGTGCATTGGACGCAATTGTGGAAAACCGAAGCGTCCCTCCCGGCCATGCGCTGCGGACTGAGAAAGCCTGACGCCTTTTATTCGGTGGCCCGACTGCTTGCGCGCACCTCCGCTTCGGCCGCCAACTGGAGCGAAATCGGACGCTTGGCGCACATTCCGAGCGTGACGGTTCTCGAATGGGTCAGACTGCTGGAAAATTTCGCGCTTCTTGAAGTCGTGCCTGCTATCAATCTCAAACCGATGCGTCGCACATTGGATCGTCCCAAGATCTACTGGCGGCATCCGGGGCTATGCCTCTGGCTCTCTGGTCAAATGACCGGATGTCCTGAAGGACTGCGCCGCTCCCTCTTTGAAAATGCGGTGTATTTGGCGCTCACGGACATCTACCCCCAAGCAACTTTTGCTCACTTTGCCGACACAAATCACGTAACTTGCCCGTTGGTTGTTGAAGTCGACGGACAATATCGAGCCTTTTACATCTGCGAGAACGATGTTCAGCGGGAGCTTTCGCTACGCCACCACAAGTCTCTCGTCAAGACCGGCCGTTTTCATCCGTTGGCGGCCTTGATCGAATACGGAGGACTGACAGCCCCGGCGCTGATAACATACGAGGAAATTTCAGCTGCTTCTCAGAAGCGCTGAAGAAAACACTTAGAAAGGACAAACATGCGAAAGATTTTGGCGGGCGCAACGCTTCTGGCTCTTAGTGCAGGCTTTCTGACCGGATGCAGCGGCATGATAGATGCAATCGAAAAAAGCGCCAATTACACGGACGTAGAAAAGATTGACTACAACCTCTACCGCATTTCCGGTACGCGTCAGAACATCAACCAGCAGTTGCAGTTGCGCGAATTCCTCTACCAGCGTGCCCATGACTTCTGCATGAGAAACGGCCAGGGCGCCCAGCTTATCGACGGAGTTTCCGGCAAGAATCCCAAGGGCGAAGGCGTCAAGGCGATCGTGGTGTTCCGCTGTGAAGGGACCGGAGAAGGAATTCATTGACAATTCGCCCGAAGCGGACGCCGCTCGCGCTGAAGCCGCGCGCATTGCGCGTGAAAAGGCTGAAGAAGAAGCCGAAGCCAAGGCCGAACAGGAGGCGGCTGAAAAAGCCGCTGCGGAGAAGTCTGCCGAACAGTCTGCAACAGTCGAAACAACTGAGCAATGACTTTTTGACAGACAATCGGTTAACCTGATCCTGAGCAGGCATCAATGACGAGATGTCTGTTCGTTTCCAGGAAAGACCGAAGGCCCGGGGGAGTTCGCCGCGAACCGCTCCGGGCTTTTTTGTGTCCGCAACTACGAAAAAACGGCCCGAAGGCCGTTTTTTCTCTATGCGTTACAACACCGCTGAAACATTAGACGCGCTTGAACACCAACGTGGCATTAGTGCCGCCGAAGCCGAAGTTGTTCTTGACGGCAGCGCGGATTTCCATCTGCTGCGGCTTGTCCTTGCAGACATTGATGCAGCATTCCGGATCCTGGTTGACGATGTTGATCGTCGGAGGCGCCACCTGGTCGCGAATCGCAAGAACCGTAAAGACGCTTTCGATACCGCCGGCACCGCCGAGCAAGTGACCCGTAGCGCCCTTGGTGGAGCTCACCACAAGCTTGTCGGTGTGTTCGCCGAAGAGTTCGCGCACAGCGCGGGATTCGTTGATGTCGCCCACGGAGGTCGACGTGCCGTGTGCATTGAGGTAGTCAATGTCCTCAGGCTTCAGACCGGCGTGGTTGAGCGCCATCTTCATGGAGCGAACGGGGCCGTCCGTAGCAGGCGTCGTGATGTGATAGGCGTCACCCGAAAGACCATAACCTGCGAGTTCGCAGTAGATCTTGGCGCCGCGGGCAACGGCGTGGTCGTAGTCTTCGAGAACAAGCAGGCCGCAGCCTTCACCCATCACAAAGCCGTCACGATCAACGTCGAACGGACGGGAAGCGTGAGCCGGGTCGTCGTTGCGGCGCGAAAGAGCGTGCATGCTGTCAAAGCCACCAATGCCGACTTCGCAGACCGTGCCTTCGGTACCGCCCGCAAGCATCACGTCGGCATCACCACGGCGAATGATCCAAGCCGCTTCACCGATTGCGTGCAAACCGGTGGCGCAAGCCGTCACGGTGGCAAGGTTGGGACCGCGCAGGTTTTTCATGATGCCCACCAGCCCCGAAGCCATGTTGATGATGCAACCGGGGATCATGAAGGGCGAGATGCGGCGCGGACCGCGTTCGAGCATCGCCTTGTGGTTGACGCAAATGGTTTCCAGACCGCCGATGCCCGAGCCGATAATGCAGCCGGCGCGATCACCCTCTTCGTTTTTGCCGACGAAATCGAGACCGGCATCTTTGAGAGCTTCGGTCGCAGCCGCAGCGGCAAATTGCACATAGCGGTCATAACGGCGAGCTTCCTTGGCCTGCAGGCCGCCGGCCGCAGGATCAAAATTCTTGACTTCACCGGCAATACGGCAACCGAATTCGGAAGCGTCAAATTCAGTAATCGGTCCGATACCGCATTCGCCGGCTAACAAAGCCTTCCAACTCGATTCCACATCGAGACCAAGCGGCGATACCATGCCCAAACCGGTCACAACCACACGGCGCATCTTTTTGTTTTCCTTCCTGTTGTTCTGTGCAATACAAATCCGCTAAAAAAAGGGGGCTCACGCCCCCTTTTGCTTCATGCTGCCCGACACAAGGTCATTTACCCTCTCTCGGACAGCGCCTCAAGAGGCATTAGGCCTTGACGTTGGCCTGAATGAAGTCGATAGCCTGCTGAACGGTGCGCAGGTTTTCCTGCTGTTCATCCGGGATTTCGATCTTGAAAGCGTCTTCAAGAGCCATCACGAGTTCAACCGTGTCAAGGCTGTCGGCACCGAGATCTTCGATGAAGGAGGCTTCATTCTTGATGTCGGCTTCGTTCTTGCCAAGCTGTTCAGCGATGATCTGCTTGACTTTCTGTTCCAAATCTTCCATTTCCTACTCCGCGGAATTAGTCTGTGTTGAGCAAACGGTCATCCGTTTGCCGAAGAAAATTTTCTAATCGAGGGATTTTATCAGGCTTGAGGCCTAATTACATCATCCCATGAACATGCCGCCGTTGACGTGCAAAACGGTCCCGGTGACGTAGCCGGCGGGCTCAGAAGCCAAATAGAGCACGGCTGCAGCGATATCATCCGTTTTGCCGAGGCGAGCCGCCGGAATTTGTGCCACGAGGTGCGTTTTGACGTCTTCGGGCAATGCGGCGGTCATGTCCGTTTCGATAAAACCCGGGGCCACGCAGTTGACGGTCACGCCGCGGGAGGCCACTTCACGGGCCACCGACTTGCTCATGCCGATCATGCCGGCTTTGGCGGCAGCATAGTTGGCCTGACCGGCGTTTCCCATGGCACCCACCACAGAACTCATGTTGATGATGCGGCCGAAGCGCTGCTTCATCATCGGACGCAGCACGGCGCGAGTCAGGCGGAAGACAGCCGTAAGATTGGTTTCGATCACGGCGTCCCAGGCTTCGTCGGACAAACGCATGGCAAGCATATCGCGGGTGATGCCGGCGTTGTTGACCAGAATGTCGATGCGGCCGAATTCAGCGACGATCGCATCCACGGCAGCCTTGCTCGCTTCAGCGTCAGTCACGTTGAGGACTATGCCGCGACCCTTGTCA
>ERZ791923.3498-NODE-3498-length-11926-cov-15.167720_pt1 | contig 11926 bp, 12 predicted proteins | sample MGYA00510133_ERZ791923 | MGnify/ENA primary metagenome ERZ791923 (study PRJEB30046, sample SAMN00792106) | human gut metagenome | study: EMG produced TPA metagenomics assembly of the A metagenome-wide association study of gut microbiota in type 2... | reverse complement strand
CAGCCCAGGTTGTGGCTCCCAGCAGCTGCTTCGTGCAATTGCACTCGCACCTTGCTGGCCACTGCCCCAACAACTCCTCCCTCAATCCGCCACTGGCGGCGGTCGTCGTCGTTGCCCCCAAAGGGAGAGCTCTTGACAAACCGATATAAAAACAGCGCCGCTCCATCGTTTCCGGTGGGGCGGCGCATTTTTGCGGTTCAATCCCGGCGCAAAGGCAGGGTAAGGGACATTTTCTGGTAGGCAATGCGGGGCGTGCCATCCTCCACATGGATGATGCCGCACCTGGTAAAGCCGTTTTCTTCCAGCAGGTGCTGCATGATCTTGTTGTCGGCGTGGGTGTCGGCCCGCAGGCTCTCGCAGTGCTCCAGACACCAGGTGATCACAGCGGCGGCAACGCCGGGGTGCCTGCCCGCCGAAGCCAGCCGGTGGATGGTGCCGTAGGGCAGGGTATCGTTCAGCCACTTGCCATCCTCGATCCGGGCATAGGTGGGGTCCGGGCCAAGGATAAAGGCAAACACGCCCTCCAGCTCGCCGTTTACAAGGTAGAGGAAGAGCCGGTTGGAATCAATGTCCTCTTCCAGCAGCTCCTGCGGCGGAAAATGATCTCCCCACTGGGTGGGGTTGCCGGAATCCGCCATCGCCTGCCGGGCGCGGGCATAAATTTTCAGGATCGCATCCAGATCTGCACGTCTTGCTCCACGAAACATCGTCATCCAACCTCTCTTCCGGCAGGCCGCTGCCCGCCCTGATCGTTCTGCTTTAATATAACACAAAACGGCCCTCTCCGTCAAAGCCTGCTGCAAAGGCGGAGAGGGTCGTTCACTGATGCGCTTATGTGCGCTGGCTGCGTGCCCGGCGGTACTCCCGGGGGCTCTGGCCATACCGCTCATGGAACAGGCGGTAGAAGTAGCTGGTGTTCTCGTAGCCCACCTGGGTGATGATCTGCTGGATGTTCAGGTCGCTGCGGCGCAGCAGGCGGGCGGCGGTCTCCATCCGGTGCTTCTGCAGCAGCTCCTTATAGGTCTTTCCGGTCTGGGCCCGGACGCACTCGCTGACATACGCCAGCGAAACGCCGTAGCTGCGGGCCACATTGGAAAGGCTTGCTTCGCGGTAATTCTGGGTGATCTCCTGTAATGCCGCCTGGACCAGCGCTTCGCGGCTGACCGCCTCGCCGCGCGTTTCCAGCGGGAAATTCTTGGTCTGTACCATAGCGTAAAACCCTCCGTTGCGGCAGCGGCGGGCGGGGACAGGGGGATGCCGGACACCCGCCGCAGCCAGTTCATCAGGCTTTCTGGGGAAGCCTTTCTGCCTATAATACGGGCGGGGCACAGAAATAATTGCAGATAGCTCAAATTTTTACAGAAACAAAAGATCAGAACATATTTTCGTTATGATAACGCCCGCTGCGGACGAACTCCACCCACTCGGCCAGGTTCACGGCATGGTCGCCGATGCGCTCCAGGTACTTGATGACCATGAGCAGATCCAGGGCGGCATCCACCTTGCCGGGGTCGGCGGCGATCTCCTGCGCCAGCGTATGCTTGATGGCGTTGAAATCGTAGTCCACCTCATCGTCGGCGGCAATGACCCTGAGGGCGGCCTGTTCATTCTCAGAGGTCAGGGCATTCAGGGCATCCAGGATCATCTTGTGCGCCTTCTGGCCCATCCTGATGGCCTGGCTCACAGCAGGGTCGCCCTCCTTGCGGACAGTGACCAGATGAGGGATGATCTCCGCGATATCGGAGGCATGGTCGCCGATGCGCTCCACATCCGTGACCACCTTCATGGCGGTGGAGATGCGGCGCAGGTCACCTGCCACCGGCTGCTGGCGGAGCAGCAGGGTCATGCAGCGGTGCTCAATGTCCCGCTCCATGTTGTTGATGCGGCCATCGCCCTGCACCACGGCGGCGGCAGCCTCGGCATCGGCGGTGCAGAGGGCTTCCATTGCAGCTTCCACGGCATCGGCAGCGCTCTGACCCATCTCGGCCAGGGCCGTTTTCAGGGCGGCAAGGTCGTTTTCGTATTGTGTACGGTTGCTCATTGCGTTTTTCTCCTTAGCCGAACCGGCCCGAAATGTAATCCTCGGTGCGCTTATCCTGCGGGGTGCTGAAGATCTGCGCCGTGGGGCCGGCTTCCACCAGCTCGCCCAGCAGGAAGAAGGCGGTGCGGTCGCTGATACGGGCTGCCTGCTGCATGTTATGGGTCACGATGACCACGGTGTAGTTCTTTTTCAGCTCGCTCATCAGCTCCTCCACCTTCATGGTGGAGCCGGGGTCCAGAGCGCTGGTGGGCTCATCCATCAGCAGGACTTCGGGCTTGACAGCCAGGGCGCGGGCAATGCACAGGCGCTGCTGCTGGCCGCCGGAAAGGCCCAGGGCACTCTTTTTCAGGCGGTCCTTGACCTCGTTCCAGAGGGCGGCACCCTTCAGGGAGCTTTCCACCAGCTCGTCCAGCTCTGCCTTGTTGTGCACACCGTGCAGCCTGGGGCCGTAGGTGATGTTATCGTAGATGCTCATGGGGAAGGGGTTGGCCTTCTGGAACACCATGCCCACCCGGCGGCGCAGCTCAGTGGGCTGCATCTCGCGGGCAAAGATATCCTGCCCTTTCAGGCGGACATCGCCCTCGATGCGGACCCCGGGCACAAGGTCGTTCATCCGGTTCAGGGTCTTCAGGAAGGTGGACTTGCCGCAGCCGGAGGGGCCGATGAGGGCCGTGATCTCCCGCTCGCCCATGTCCAGCGAAATATCTTTCAGCGCCTTGAAATCCCCGTACCAGAGGTTCAGGTTTCTGGCTGTGATAATGGGTGATACGTTTTCCATAGTTTTCCTCTTGTATTGACTCCCTCAGTCGCGGCTATGCCGCGCCAGCTCCCTCTGAGAGGGAGCCTTTTGCGTTGCGGGCAGGATAAGCCTCCCTCCGTGAGGGAGGTGGCATCGCGCAGCGATGACGGAGGGAGTTATTTACAGCTTCTGTTTCAGTTTGGTTTTGGCCAGCCGGGCTGCCAGATTGATGGCAAGCACCAGCACCAGCAGCACTGCACCGATGGCCCAGGCGGAGTCGAAATCGCCGTCCTCAAAGGCACGGAGATAGAGCAGCACCGACAGGGTGGCACCGTTGGAGGTGTAGGCCTTGAGCACGCCGTTGGCAATGACCTCGGCGGCACCGGCGGTGAAGAGCAGCGCGGCGCTTTCGCCCACGATGCGGCCCACAGCCAGGATGCAGCCGGTCACGATGCCGTCGATGCTGCAGGGCAGCACGATGGTGCGGATGATGTGCCACTTGCCCGCACCCAGACCCAGCGCACCCTCACGGTAGCCCTGGGGCACCGTTTTCAGGGATTCCTGGGTGGTGCGGATGATGGTGGGCAGGTTCATGATCACCAGCGTCAGGCTGCCGGAGAGCAGGCAGGTCTGGAAGCCCAGCGTCTGGGCGAACACCAGCATCCCCACCAGACCGTAAATGATACTGGGGATGCCCGCCAGCGTCTCGTTGGTGAACTCGATCACCGAGATGACCTTGCGGTTCTGGGCGTACTCGGTCAGGTAAACGGCCGCGCCCACACCCAGCGGCAGCACGATCAAAAGCGTCAGCAGAATGACATACAGCGTGTTGAGGATCGCAGGCAGGATGCCGTCCGTGCCCTTCAGCACACTGGCGGTGGTGGTCAGGAATTTCCAGCTGATGTGCGGGATGCCCCGCACCAGCACCATGCCCAGAATGCCCGCCACCAGTACGATGACCAGCACAGCCGAGGCCCAGACCAGAGCGTTCACCACGCGGTTCCAGGTGCGGCGGGAGGCAGAAGCACTGTTATTCATCGCGCTTTCCTCCCTTCAGCACCATATTGAGCAGGATATTGATGCCCATGATAAAGACGAACAGCACCAGCGCAATGCTGAACAGCGCCTGTTTCTGCAGGCCGCTGGCGTAGCTCATCTCCTTGGCAATGGCGGTGGTCAGGAAGGTGACGCTGCGGAACAGGCTGTCCGGCATGTTGGGGCTGTTGCCAGCCACCATCATCACGGCCATGGCCTCGCCGATGGCACGGCCGATGCCCAGCACGATACCGGCGGCAATGCCGCTCCTGGCAGCGGGGACGCTGACCTTGAACCAGGTCTCAACATCCGTTGCGCCCAGAGCCAGGCTGCCCTGCTCATACTCCGGCGGCACAGCGTTGAGCGCTGTGACCGACACCGACACGATGCTGGGCAGGATCATCACCGCCAGCACCACGATGGCGCTCAGCAGGCAGGCACCGGAGGCCTTGCCAAAGGTCTTGGCCACGGCGGGCACCAGCACCTGCATGCCCAGCAGGCCGAACACCACGCTGGGGATGCCGCTCAGCAGCTCAATGGCGGTCACGACCACGGTGCGCACCTTCGGGCCTGCGGCCTTGGAGAGGAACACCGCCGTCAGCAGGCCGATGGGCACACCGATCACGGTGGCACCCAGCGTGCCGTAAACGCTGGACAGGATGAAGGGCAGGATGCCGTAGGCCGGGTCGGCGGCGGTGGAAGCCCACCGGGTGCCGAACAGGAACCGGAACAGCCCGATCTTCTGGATGGCAGGCACACCGGAGAGGACCATGTACACTGAGATCAGGAGCACACAGCCCACCGCCAGAATGCCGCAGAGGAAGAAGATGAAGTTCATCACCGCTTCCAGCCACTCAGCAGGAGTTCTGGGGAGAGAGATCTTTTTGTTGTTCATAGCATCATTGCTTTCCGCAATTACTCATTCACAGGAACCGCACCGGCAGTGCGGATCAGGTCAGCAGCATCGGCACTGGTGGCAAAGTCGAAGAAAGCCTGTGCCTGCTCAGACAGGGTGACAGACTTGTTGGTGACGAACACGAAGGGACGCTGCACCTCGTAGCTGCCATCCTTGACGGTCTCCTCGCTGCACTCCACGCCGCCAACGGTGACCATCTTCACGGTGTCGCCCACAGCGGACAGGGAAGCGTAGCCGATGGCCAGAGGGTTGGCCTCCACAGCGCTGATGACAGCGCCGGTAGCGGTCAGCTCCTGCGCGTACTTGCAGCTGTCCTTGACATCCACGATGCTCTCAAAGCCATCACGGGTGCCGGAGCCAGCCTCACGGCCGATCAGAACGATCTCGCCGTCGTCGCCGCCGACTTCAGCCCAGTTGGTGATCTCGCCGGTGAACATCTGTTTGAGCTGGTCAACGGTCAAATCCTCGACCTTGCTTGCGTTGTTGACGATGATGGCGATGCCGTCCAGGGCGATGGTGGTGCCATCCACGTCAGCCTTCTCGTCGTCCTTCAGGGCACGAGAGGACAGGCCGATGTCTAAGGTCTTATCGGCAGCACCGGTGATGCCTGCGCCGGAACCGGTGGGGTCGTAGCTGACGGTGACACCCGGCTCAACCTCAGCAAAGCCTTCGGTCAGGGCAGCGATGACGTTCTTCATGGAGGTGGAACCACCGGCAGCAACGTTGCCGGACAGGGCAGCAGCGGTAGAAGATGCAGCAGAGCTTGCAGCGGCAGAGGAAGCAGAACCGCCGCAGGCGGTCAGGGCAGCAGCGGCAGCAACTGCACCGCAGACAGTGAGAAACGAACGACGCGTGATCTTTTTCATAATATTTGTCCTCCAAACATCCGGGCTTTCCGCTCCCGGCTCTTGTTTTCGTGTTTTCCTTGGGTACGGCACTATTGTATCCCAGTCGGAGAACCGCTTCGACCACAAGCGGGAAAAATCGTGGTAAATTGTTTGGACATGTTTTTGCCCCAATGTAAAATTCGGGCGCAAAAAAGCCCGGGGTGCGGGTGCACCTCGGGCTCTTTTGGGGGGATATTAGACTTTATCGACAGCGGAGACTGTCACTTTGCCGTCACTCGTCAGAGCAAACTCAGCTGTCTTGCCTTGCAGGGTCACATACAGCTTGAAGGGTACGCCCTGCTTAAAAGAACCGTACCCACTGGCCTTTGCACGGAACTGCGGCACATAAGTCTTTGTCAGTTTAGAGGAGATCTCCTCTTTTCCATTGGTCAGTTCCAGCGCGGTCTTATCAATTTTTGCCGCAAAGACACCGGCAAAATTGTATTTGATCTCGCTGGCTGCACCATTGTACCGAATCCGCACATTGGGTTTGCAGAGGTAGCCGTTGGCGTTCTCATTGCCCACGACCTCATCACCAGTGATGGTCATGTTGCCGGTCATGGTCACTTCAAACTCACCCAGCCCGATGGTTGCGGACGGGATCTCGCTGCCGCCCCCATCGCAGCCGGTGAGGACACCGGCGGCAGAGGCGGCCAGCACAGCGGCGGCAGAAGCTTTCAGAAAATCACGGCGGGAAAAAACATTACGCATCAGAAATTCCTCCCATCTCAGATCTGGTTTGTTCCTATCACCATAGTACCATATTTACCCAGACTGTCAAGGGACAGAATTCAACCTCTCAGAACTGCACCTCCACGCCATCGGGGCGGTAGAAGGTGACGTTCCTGCGCCACTGGGGCTCGCCCATGGTGCGGCGGTAGCAGTCTGCCAGCTGCCGCACGGCCTCCTCGGGGCTGCGCACCTTTCCGCCGCAGCAGGGGAGCACCAGCACCCGGAACCAGGCATCAAAGAGATGCTCTGTCCAGCCGGTGTCCTTGGCCCCGCACCGGGCGTAAAAGCCCAGGCGGCGCACAGCCATGGCCTCGTCCTCGGCTTTTTCAGGGCACTCCGCTTCAATGAGGATGGCCTGCGCGCCCTTCTCGTGGTCAGGCAGGGCGGCCAGCAGAGCGGCTCCGATGCCGCCGGCCCGGTATTGGGGCAGAACAGCAAAGTAGTCCAGCTGGCTCACCTCACAGCCCACGGGCCGCACCATCAACAGATACGCCACCAGCGCGTCGTCCTCATACACGCCCCAGGTGTGGGCGGTACCGGCGGCCTCGCTGTTCAGGATCATGCTCAGGGGCTTCAGCTCTCCGGCAGGAAAATCCCGGCGCATCTCGTTCAGGTAAACGTTCGTCAGCTCTTCGGCGGTCAGCAGCCGCCAGGTCAGGTTCTCGGGGTTCATACGATACGGGTTCCTTTCTGGTAGACAGCCTGAATATTCAGTTCCTTGTCCACCAGGATCACATTGCCGTAGCGGCCTGCAGCCAGACTGCCGTAATCATTGTCGATGCCAATGCTCTTGGCGGGGTTTTCGCTGGCGGCGCGGACAGCGCTTTCCAGCGGGACGTTCATCTCCAGCACGGCACGCTTCATGCAGTCGTACAGGCAGGTGGCACTGCCCGCAATGGTGCCGGAGTGCTCGGTCAGGGTGGCGCGGGGGCCGCTGACCGTGACCGCCTGACCGCCCAGGCTGTACTGGCCATCGGGCAGGCCGCAGGCCATCATGCTGTCGGCGATCAGGATGACATGGTCATCCCCGAAGGTGTTGAAGGTGAACCGCACCATGGCCGGGTGGATGTGAACGTTGTCGGTGATGAGCTCCACCTCCGCGCCCCGTTCCAGCGCCGCAATGATGGGGCCGGGCTCCCGGTGGGTGATGCCGGGCATGGCGTTGTACAGGTGGGTCATGTGGGTCGCGCCTGCGTCAAAGGCGGCGTTGGCGGTGTCGTAGCTGGTGCAGGTGTGGGCAATGGAGATGCGCACCTCGTCATGGCAGGCAGCAATGAACTCCAGCGCACCCGGCTCCTCCGGGGCGATATCCACCAGCTTGATCAGTCCGTTTGCCCGCTTCTGCAGGCGGCGGAACATTGCAACATCCGCCTTGTGGAGATACTCCGGGTTCTGGGCACCCACCTTGTTGGGGCTGATGAAGGGGCCCTCCATGTTGATGCCCACAAGGTCTGCGCCTCTGCCGTTTTGATGGGCGGCGGCAGCATCCATCACACCGTTCAGGATCTCTTCCGAGAAAGTCATGGTGGCGGGGCAGATGGCCAGCACGCCCTTACCGGCCTCAAAATCGGCCAGAGTCTGGATGGCTTCTTCATTGCCGTCACAGAAATCCTTGCCCATGGCACCGTGGAAGTGGATGTCCACAAGGCCCGGCAAAGCGTAAGCGCCCTTGGCATCCACGATCTCTTCGCCTTCCTCCGGCTGTGCAAAGGGCACGATACGCCCCTCCCGGATGGTCAGGCTCCCCTCCTCAAAGGTGTGGCGGGGGGTATAAATCAGAGCATTTTTGATGATCATATTCTTATTCTCACGCTTTCCTTCGTGCAACCTCTCAGTCGGGCTTGCGCCCGCCAGCTCCCCTTGTAGGGGAGCCTTTGGCAAAAAGATTCACTGAAATCGGCTGCCAAGGCCTCCCCTCATTAGGGGAGGTGGCATTGCGCAGCAATGACGGAGAGGTTTCATTACAGCAGGCTCAGTGCTTCCTCATCGGCCACAAGGATGCAGTCGGGGTGCATCTGCAGGATGGAGCCCGGGCACTCGGGGGTCACAGGGCCGGAGACGACCGCCTTGACTGCCTTGGCCTTTGCCAGACCGTTGGCCACCACCAGCACCTTGCGGGCCTGCATGATGGTCTTGATGCCCATGGTGTAGGCCTGCTTGGGCACCAGATCCTCGTTGCCGTCAAAGAAGCGCTTGTTGGCCTCGATGGTGGCAGGGGTCAGATCCACGCAGTGGGTCTCCAGCTCAAAGGCCTCGCCCGGCTCGTTGAAGCCGATGTGGCCGTTGGGGCCAAGGCCCAGCAGCTGCAGGTCGATGCCGCCCACGCTGTGGATGATCTCGTTGTACTTTTTGCAGGCATCCGCAGCATCGGGGTTGGTGCCGTCGGGCAGATGGATGGCCTCGGGGCGGATGTTGACCTTGTCAAACAGGTTCTTGTGCATAAAGCTCCAATAGCTTTCGGGGTGCTCCTTGGGCAGGCCGCGGTACTCGTCCAGATTGACGGTGGTGACCTCAGAGAAATCCAGGTCGCCCTTGTTGTACCAGTCCACCAGCTGAGCGTATGCGCCAACAGGGGTGCCGCCGGTCGCCAGACCCAGCACGCAGTTGGGCTTCATAATGACCTGTGCGGAGATGATGTTGGCAGCCTTGCGGGACATGTCCTTGTAATCCTTTGCACGAATGATCTTCATAATGGGGAACCTCCTGTTATTTTGCTTTGTTGTTTTCAGTATAGCACGTTTTCCGGCCAAAAGGGTAGCCGGTTTGTGAACAAAACAAAATGCCGCCGAAAGCGGGGCGTAAACGCCCGCCCTCGGCGGCATTTTTACAGTTTGGGAATGGATGCGGAAGCAACCAGCCTTCCGCGCAAAAGCGTGCTCAGAAGGATGCTTACAGCATCTTCTTCAGCTCATCATACACGAACTGCACCTTGGTGCCGATGATGACCTGGCAGGTGGTCTTGTCGGGGCGGATGACACCGGCAGCACCGGCAGCCTTCACAGCCTTCTCGTCCACAGCGGTGTAGTCCTTAATGGTGAAGCGCAGGCGGGTAGCGCAGTAGTCCACGCTGGAGACGTTCTCCTTGCCGCCGATGGCCTTCAGCACGCCAGCAGCAACCTCAGTGTAGTTGTTGTTGGCCAGAACGACCTTCTTCTCAGCCTCTTCGGCATCCTCGTCCTCACGGCCGGGGGTCTTCAGGTCGAACTTGGTGATGGCGAAGTAGAACACGAAGTAGAACACCACGAATGCAGCGATGCCCAGAGGAATGATCATCCAAGTCTTAGCAGCTGCAGGCAGAGAAGCGGAGAACACCAGGTCGGTAGCACCTGCGGAGAAGCAGAAGCCAGCACGGAAACCGGAGTAGTAGGTGATGATGGTGAAGATGCCGTACAGAGCGGAGTACACAACGTACAGCGGGAAGCACAGGAACATGAAGCCGAACTCGAAGGGCTCGGTAACGCCGCAGACGAAGGCGCAGATGGCAGCGGACAGAACCAGACCGATGGCGGCCTTCTTGTTCTTGGCGGTACGGACCATGGCCAGTGCAGCACCGGCGATACCGAACATCATGCAGGGGAAGAAGCCGGACATGTACATACCCAGGCTCCAGCCCACATCAGCAGAGGTCTCGCCTGCCCAGAAGTGGGACAGGTCGCCCAGGCCGATGGTGTCGAACCAGAACACGTTGTTCAGAGCGTGATGCAGGCCGGTGGGGATCAGCAGACGGTTCAGGAAGGCGTAGATGCCAGCGCCGATGCCTTCCATGCCAGCGATACCGTTGCCAATGGCGACCAGTGCATCGAAGATGACGGGCCAGACGAACAGCAGAACGACAGAAACAACGATGGAGATCAGGCCGGTGGCGATTGCAACGAAGCGCTTGCCGGAGAAGAATGCCAGCCAGTCAGGCATCTGAGTGCTCTTGAACTTGTTGTAGCAGGCTGCACCCACCACAGCGGCCAGGATGCCGATGAAAGAGTTGCCGGCCACCTTCTGGAAAGCGATGTAGGTAGCGGTGCCCTCTTCCAGGGTGCGCACCATGCTGACCACGCCGGGGCTCAGCAGCTGCTGCATCATCAGGTAGCTGACCAGGCCAGCCAGACCAGCGGTACCGTCGTGGTCATCAGCCAGACCAACAGCGGCACCAATGGCGAACAGCCATGCCATGTTATCGATCAGAGCGCCGCCTGCCTTGACCAGCAGGAAGCCAACAGTGTAAGCTGCGCCGGAGGTTGCAGCACCGGGAACACCCATGACACCCGGGGCCAGGGCATAACCGAGACCCATCAGGATGCCGCAGATCGGCAGCACAGCGACGGGAAGCATCAGAGCTTTGCCCAGTTTCTGGAGATACTTCATCATAAGACACATTCCTCCTTAAAGAATGTTGTTGTTATGGAGGCCTCTGGTTGCAGGCTGTCCATAATTGCGTAACAATATTTTAACACATCCTCCGAAAAAAAGAAATAGGGTCTGCGCCTGTTTTCGCAATTTTGCACCAAAAATCCTTGAATTCGCATCTTTCGTGAAAAACTTTTTGGAATTATTGCGCATTTCAGAGCAGGATTTTGAAAAAACTTTTCTTTTGCCCTTTCTTCCCCAAACCGCTTGCATCCCGCGCCGGAATCGGGTACTATACTTATAAATAAAAACACAAGACCCAGGGAGGTTCTTTTTATGGAATGGACTGATATCCGCCTGACCGTGGCCAAGGCCGATGCCGACAACGCCGAGGCTGTTGCCACCATGATCGCCGAGGGCGGCATCTATATCGAGGATTACAGCGACATCGAGCAGCAGGTGGCCGAGATCGCCCATGTGGATCTGATCGAACAGGAGCTGCTGGACAAGCCCCGCGACACTGTGATCATCCACATGTATCTGGAGCCGGGCGCTTCCCCCGTGGAGACGCTGGCCCTCATTCAGGCACGGATGGAAGCGGCAGGCATCGCCTATACCGTGGAGACCGAGGGCGTGGAGCAGGAGGACTGGCAGAACGGCTGGCGCAAATACTACCACCCCATGGACATTGGCAAACGGCTGGCCATCGTGCCCTCCTGGCAGGAGTACGACACCGACCGCGTCAAGCTGATCCTTGACCCCGGCCTTGCCTTTGGCACCGGCGGCCACGAGACCACCAGCCTCTGCCTGGAAGCGCTGGACGAGCGGGTGCGCGGCGGTGAGCGGGTGCTGGACATCGGCACCGGCAGCGGCATCCTTGCCATTGCCGCCCTCAAGCTGGGCGCAGGCAGTGCCGAGGGTGTGGACATCGACCCCGTGGCCGTGCGCACCGCAGGCGAGAATGCCGCCCTGAACGGCGTGGCCGACAAGCTGACCGTTCTGGTGGGTGACCTGTCCGACAAGGCCAGCGGCAGGTACGATATCATCACCGCCAACATCGTGGCAAACGCCATCATCAGCCTTGCCCCCGCCGTGCCCGGCCTGATGGCCGAAAATGCCACCTTTATTGCCAGCGGCATCATCGACAGCCGCAAGGACGAGGTGATCGCCGCTCTGGAAGCCGCCGGCCTGACCGTGCAGGAAGTGAAGGAGAAGCGCGGCTGGGAGTGCATTAT
>ERZ791923.3488-NODE-3488-length-11967-cov-3.661350_pt1 | contig 11967 bp, 13 predicted proteins | sample MGYA00510133_ERZ791923 | MGnify/ENA primary metagenome ERZ791923 (study PRJEB30046, sample SAMN00792106) | human gut metagenome | study: EMG produced TPA metagenomics assembly of the A metagenome-wide association study of gut microbiota in type 2... | reverse complement strand
TTTGCTTCCGCTCCGTGCAACACTGCACTGTTGATTTTTCAGTAAACCCTAATTAAATGTGCCTACTATAATCTTCAATATCTGACAAATCAAAAAATTGAATTAAGAATAGAGATAAAATCGTGAATCCGGCTGAAAGCGTTTTGTCGTTATTGCGAATTTTTTCTAATTATTTGCCGCATTGCAAAAATATTGTTATCTTTGCATCATCTCTCCCTACTGACATCCTTATACCAAAATTATCACATAATAGATTATGGGACTATTCTCCGGACGAGGGAAAAGTGGCGGCCTCATGAACGTCATCCGCTGTGACCAACAAGATTACCTGGTGTGGAAATGGCGTCCGCTCGAGCAAGACGTCAATTCGACAACCCGTGAAAACTCGATACGCTTCGGCAGCTCGCTCCGCGTCAAGGACGGCGAAATGGCTGTCTTCGTCTACCGCCAGAACAACGGCACGATGCAAGACTACATCTACGGTCCTTACGATGGTTTCCTGAGAACCGCCAACTTCCCCGTTTTGGCAAACATAATGGGTGCCGCATACGGCGGTGAAGCGCCTTTCCAGGCCGAAGTCTACTTCATAAACCTGGCAGGTAACATCCAGATTCCCTTTGGGATACCCTTCTTCGACGTGCCCGACCCGCGTTTCCTCGACTTCGTGGTTCCCATCGCCGCCGGCGGTAAAATAACATTCAATATCACAGACCCGCAGCGATTCATCAAGATGAACCGCCTGGTGAACTTCGATCTCGACGATTTCTCGGAGCAAGTACGCAGCACCGTGGTGCGCCGCGTGAAGTCGGTTATTGCCAACGCCCCGGCCGAAGGTGGTTTTCCCTTGGTGCAGATAGAGCGTAAAATCGATGAAATCAACGATGCCATAGCTACAAAACTGAAAGAGGACTTCGAGGAGTTCGGCATCAACCTCAAACGCTTCGACCTCTCGCGCATAGAGCCTGACAAACAGAGCCAGGGATGGTATGAATTGCGCAATGTAACCGCCGAACAACAGCAACGTACCATCAACGCACAGACCGAAATAAACCTGAAGAATATGGCCGACCTCCAGGCCATGAACGCGCAGAATATGGCCGAAACCATGCGTATTCAGCGCGAGGAAAGCCAGCGGGCACAACGCCTGCAGACGGAGCAGACCTTCATCGGCGCACATGCCCTGGACCGTCAGGCCGACGTGATGCAGACCGCCGCGCAGAGCCTCGGAGAGATGGGCAGTATGGGCGACGGCGCCGGCGGTTTCAACCCCGCAGGAATGATGGCAAGCATGGCGCTCGGCGGCACAATGGCACAGCAGATGGCCGGTATGGCAAACTCTATGGCAGCTGGACTTCAGAACCCGATGGGAAATACCATGGGAGGAATGGCTGCAGGAATGGGTGGCGCAATGGGTGGCGCTGCCGTAGCCGGTCCCGGTATGCCGCCACCCCCTCCCGGCGCGAACAACATTCAGTGGATGGTGGCCATCAACGGACAGCAGAGCGGGCCCTACGACATTCAGCAACTCTCGCAACTCATAGCCGCCGGACAGATGGACGCCGGAACCTACGTGTGGTGCCGGGGTATGGCCAACTGGCAACTCGCCGGCCAGACGCCCGAACTCGCCGCCCTCTTCGCAACTGCCTCAGGACAATGTCCGCCCGCGCCCCCTGTCCCCGGTATGTAAAACCCGTATATTTCAAGAGCCACTAATTCATTATGTACAACGATTTCACCTCCATAGATAAACTCGTAGAGTTCGGACTCGGCATCGGCATCGCCACGCAGATGATGAACACAATAAACCACGTCATGGCACAGACGGCCATCCCCGGCGTGGGAATAAATCCCGGCACCACGCCGCGGCAGACAGCCCAACGCCAATGCGCTCCAACATGCGCCGGTTACTATATCGTGCACAACGACAGCACCGCCGGACCCTTCTCCGCCCAGGAACTGCAAACGCTCGTCGCCAACGGCGTAGTGACACAAGAAACCTTTGTATGGCATCCCGGAATGGCTGGATGGAACCGTGCCGTTGCCATTCCCGAAGTAAACAAGCTCCTAATTCTCAATAACATAAAATGAAACTCGGCATCTTCTCTCTCTTCATGGCGTTGCTCATTCCAAAACCACCTGACGGCATTAGACTTTCCTCCAATTTAAAAACAGTATAATTTACATATTTAAAGTAAAGTAATTAACTTTGCAGAAATACTTGGAACTTATGACACTTAAGAATGACAGTTTGCTTTCTGCGGGTAAGTACCGGATAGTGCGCTTTATAAGCGCCGGCGGTTTCGGTTGCACCTACGAGGCTGTACACACCCTGATGAATACACGCGTGGCCATCAAGGAGTTCTTCCCGAAGGATTTCTGCAACCGCGACGAAAACACCTCGCAAGTCTCGGTCGGCACCAAGAGTCAGGAAGAACTCGTGGCACGGCTAAAAAAACAATTCCTGCGCGAAGCCAAAGTGCTCTTCGACATGCGGCACCCCTCGGTAGTTCGAGTCATAGACTTCTTCGAGGATAACGGAACCGCCTATTACGCAATGGATTACATCGACGGGCCGTCGCTGGAGCAGATACTGAAGGAGAACGGCCCGATGCCCGAGCCGGAAGCCATGAAATATGTAGCGCAGATTTGCGATGCCCTTGGTTACGTCCACTCGGAAGGGCAGCTGCATCTCGACCTGAAGCCCAACAATGTGATGATAAACCGCTCGGACGGACGCGCCGTTCTGATAGACTTCGGGACTTCGAAACAGTATTCTACCGACGGGGGCGCCACGAGCACAATGTTCGGCATGACGCCCGGTTACGCACCCCCGGAGCAATGCAGCAGCGACATAAAAGACCTCGGCTCAGCCTCCGATATCTACGCCCTTGGCGCAACCCTCTACCGTATGCTGACGGGCAATACTCCGGTTGACGCTCTGAGCCGCAGTGCCGGTACCCGGATGCTGCCGCTTCCCTCCACTGTCTCCACCCCAGTTGCTATGGCCATTGACCGCGCCATGACGCTCAACCGAAACCTGCGTCCGCAGTCGGCCGAAGAGTTCATGAAGATAATCAACACTCCTGTTCCGCAGCCCCCGACGCCTGTCTTAACACCCGATTCTCCGGCCATCCACAGCAACGATACCCGGGCTATGATGCAACCTCCGCATCAACCACCCCGACATCCTGACGATACCATTCCCCATTACAGAAAACCGAAATCCAACTCACTGAAATACCTACTGATAGGTGCGGGTGTGTTCATCCTGCTTTGCATCATGGCGGGTGTGGTAGCGTCCGGCGACGACTCCGAGAACGATGCACCTCCACAAGAGCAGACAGAGGTTATAGAAAACGCTTCCTCCTCTCCCGAATCCCTGCAACCTTCATCCACTGAAAATCAAGACGCCACGTCGTCCACTGCCACAAATGCTGCCGAAGGTTTGAGAGTCTACAGCTACGACATCCATCAGGAATACATAACGCTGCGGTACGAAACGGAAACGCCCGGCACCGTAGAACTCTCCTTCCGCGCCTACAACAAGGACAACGGCAAATCCATGGACGAGACTTTCACCATCGAATCCAATGGCGGAGGTGACGCCATCGACCTCCAGTTGCCATATCCCCTGACACAAACATACGACTACCACATCACCCTGACCGACCGTCGCACCGGCCAAACATTAATCGACGACGACTGGCACTATTGACCGGTAAAACGTAAACCATAAGCCGATCAAAGCAAAGTATATGGAGCGTAGACCCACAGGTCTACGTATGTGCCAGAATAACAAACTGTTATAGTAGGCACATTTACTTACTTTGCCTACTATAAAAGCATCATACTTCTACCCTACCTAAACTATTGATACCGGGTCTTTCTCTCCATTATAAAATTGCTTCAAGACCTCTCCAAAAATATCATCAGGTGAGATACAGTCGAAAAGCGTCATACATGATTTTACTTTCATCGCATCGATGCCTCCCAGAATTTGGCGAACAGTCTTGTCGCGGTGATGCAACAATGCATTTGTAATCTTCCTGAGACGCTGTCCTAATATAGGATGCGCAAGATACGCTTCGGCCTCTTCCTTTCCCGCCAAGCCGTAATACTCCGCATTCCAGCTTCTTCCGAGTCCACGTAGTTGAGGGAAGACATACCATATCCAATGCGTGCGTTTGCGGCCATATTCAATTTCCATCAACCCATCGGCAAAACCGAAATCCTCGGCATTCTGAGCTTCCACAAACCGCTCTATATCGTTTTCTGATTTCATTGTCTGACCCTAATTACTAAAAATCTGAACCTTGCTGTATAAAATCAGCCTTTGGGAAGTAATACAACAGCAAATAGTATCTGTTAACATCATCCTTACCAGGCCCTTGTCGAATTTCGACAGATCCCATCATTTTGATGCCATTTTCCGGAACTCCGTAGAAGTAAAAGCATTTGAATCCCTGATCATTTGTATCATCTAAAACAATATACTTCTCCTCAAAAAGTTTCCTTAAATAATCCCGTTTCTCTTTTAATTTGCCTAAATGTTTTTTTGAGACCCAATCCTGAAACATAGCTGATGAAAGACGGCCGGTTCCTCCGGTCCATTGAAAATCTAATTCGCCGTACTGAAATGAAAGTCCACCCATTTCAAAATCATACAACTTCAATTTGCCGTTTTCGGGGCTACATTTTAAACCGTATCTTTTAATAAGAGACAATTCGGCATTGGAGTAGGTTTCTCCTACGGGAATTCCGAGGATGGTGGTCTGGGCATAAGCGCAGAGAGTGCCTATCAGAGTCAAAAACAGACAGATAATTCTATTTTTCATGCTAAGTTAACGTTAGTGGGTTTCCTCGCAAAATTACAAAATATTTTTAAAATATCAAAATTATTTTTAACAACACTGATAGTTAGATATCCCTTATATCTCACTTTTGTTTATTACACCCCTACGGACTATAATGGATAGACCACTCTTAAGGAGGCGCAGCGATTAAAAAAGACTATTATTTGCGGTTCATTTCATTAGGTTTAAGCGAAAGGGAGAAGAGCGGGTTGCGATTTTTTTTGAAAAATTCAGTTAATTCTTTGGGTAAATTTTGGAGTTTGCACATTTTTTATTACCTTTGTGCAAAATTTAACAACTCTGCTTGGTTTCTTCTATGTGATGAACAGTGTGGCGTGTTTCTCCTCTTCCGGTTTCCGATTACCCGAAACTGACCACTCAGATTCTGCTTACTCAGGATTCCGCTCCTTCTCCTTACCGACGCATCCGACGTCCGACTGCACAAGGCAGATTGTTTTTACTACTTTCTTATGGCTGACATTATCCGTTTGAAGAAAGGTCTCGACATCCCGATGTTCGGCAGTCTGACCGACAATATTGTGCTTGACACCGGTACGCGCCACTGCGCCGTAGTGCCGGATGATTTTCCCGGAATGGTATGGAAACTGCGGGTTGCCGTGGGCGACAGCGTGCAACCTGGCGACACACTGCTTTCTGACAAGACTGACCCCACGGTCTGCCTGGTCTCTCCCGTTGCGGGACGCGTTTCGGAAGTTCGCCGCGGCGAACGTCGCAAAATCCTCGCCGTCGTGGTGGAATGCGCACCGCTGAAACAGGAAGAACTTATAGCCGCACTTCCCGCAAAACCGCTGGTAGACACGCAGGGAGAAGCGACCGGCGAAACGCTAAAACCCGATTTCTCAACACCCGACGCCACGCTCAGGACCCTATGCTACTCAGGGCTATGGGCGATGTTGCGGCAACGTCCCTACGACATAGTGCCGCGTCCGGCCGCCAATTTCCGCGACGTCTTCGTGACGGCCTTCGACAGCGCGCCGCTCGCTCCCACGGTAATTGAGGCCGAAGACCGCGATGACCTTGAAGCTGGTCTCGAAGTGCTTTCGTCGCTGACGGCGGGCAAAGTGTACCTCTCCACGCAATACGGCGCCGGGATAACCTCGGCAGTGGCCGAAGTGCACGAGTTCGACGGCCCGCATCCCGCTGGAAACGTGGGTGTGCAGATAGCACGGCTCAACCCCGTAAATAAAGGTGAACGCGTGCTGACACTTGATGGCCGCACGGCGGCTCGCATAGGGCATCTGAAACGTACCGGGCGCCTCGACTTCGCAACACGCGTGGCCGTTACCGGTCCGGAAGTGGAAACGCCGCAAACTGTGGTTACCGCTATCGGTGCTTCCATACAGTCGCTCATCGACGGCAATCTGAAATCGCCCGTTGAAGGTCTGCGCGTCATTTCCGGCAACGTGCTCACCGGCGTGAAGGTGAACCCACAGGACGGTTTCCTGCGCTTCCCGTACCGCCAGATTACAGTAATCGAAGAGGGCGACCATGCCGACGAGTTCATGGGCTGGGCAACCCTCAGCCCGAAGAAATACAGCGTGAAGCGCACATTCCCGGCGTTCCTGGCCGGACTGAAACGTCCCTTCAACTTCGATGCCCGCATTCGCGGAGGACACCGCGCCATGATTCTCAGCGGCGAATATGACAAGGTATTTCCCTTCGACATCTATCCGGAATACCTGCTAAAAGCCATCATGAACAAGGACATCGACAAGATGGAGCAACTCGGAATCTACGAGGTGGCGCCCGAAGACTTCGCGCTTCCCGAGTTCGTGGACACCTCCAAACTGCCGTTGCAGAAAATAGTGCGCGAGGGACTTGACTACCTCCGCGCCGAAACCGAATAAACGCTCCCCTCCCGGAAAACAACTTCTTTTCACAGAGCAAGATATGAAACGACTTAAAAAGCAACTCGACAAGATAAAGCCGCAGTTCGAGAAGGGAGGACGCTTCCAGAAGCTACACTCCGTCTTCGACGGCTTCTATACTTTCCTCTACACCCCGAACGAGACGTCCGCGTCGGGGGTGCACATCCACGACGCCAACGACTCGAAGCGCACCATGATAACGGTCATCATGGCGCTCCTGCCGTGCTGCCTGTTCGGCATGTGGAACATCGGCTACCAGCACTCGCTGGCCGTTGGAATCCCGGAGGGGATTTTCCAGAACTTCATCTACGGACTGTGGGCCGCGCTGCCCAACATTCTTGTGGCATACATCGTCGGATTGGGCATTGAGTTCATCTTCGCACAACTCCGCGGCCACGAAATTCAGGAAGGTTTCCTGGTTTCCGGCCTGCTCATCCCTATGATATGCCCCGTCGAGACTCCGGCATGGATGCTGGCCGTGGCTACCGCTTTCGCGGTGATTTTCGCCAAGGAGGTGTTCGGAGGTACCGGCTACAACTTCCTGAACGTGGCGCTCGTCACGCGCGCATTCCTATTTTTTGCATATCCCACGAAGATGAGCGGCGACGCTGTGTTCGTATCGTTGGGTGGCGACAAGGCAATAGACGCTTTCTCCGGCGCGACTCCGCTGGGACAGCTCGCCTCGGCAGCCTCCGACTCGGCACCGCAACTTACCGACGTTGCCGGCCTGCCGCTGACACTCTCCGACATGTTCTGGGGATTCATGCCCGGCTCCTGGGGCGAAACCTCGACGTTCTGCATCCTCATTGGCGCCGTCATCCTGCTTGCCACCGGCATGGCATCGTGGCGCATCATGCTCTCGGCGCTCATCGGCGGCGTTGCCATGTCGGCGTTGGTACACAACTTCGCCACGCCGCTCTATCCCGCCACTATGCTGGGCATCCCCGAGCAGCTGTGCCTCGGCGGATTCATGTTCGCCATCGTCTTCATGGCCACCGATCCGGTTACTGCCTGCCGCACCAATGTCGGAAAATGGATTTACGGTTTCCTCATCGGCACCATGGCCATAATCATCCGCTGCTTCAACACCGGATTCCCCGAAGGTGCTATGCTCTCCGTGCTGCTGATGAACTGCTTCGCGCCCCTCATCGACTACTGTGTGGTAAACTCAAACATCAAACGCCGACTCAGCCGCGCCGGCATAAAAAGCTAACGCCATGGCTCTTAACAAAAACAGTATTCCCTATACCATAATCTATTGCGCCGTGCTTGTCATTGCCGTAGCAGTAGGGCTCTCCATTGTATACCAGTCACTTCGTCCCGCGCAGGAAAAGAACATCGCCGACGACAAGAAGCGGCAGATACTCAGCTCCATACGCATCTCCCCCGAGAAAGGTGAGAACGTGGCCGACGTCTATGACCGCTACATCACCGAGAGTTTCCTGGTGAACTTCAACGGCAAACGTACCGACTCGGCTACCGACCCGTTTGCCGTGGACGTGGCCGCACAGGTGAAACTCGACGACAACAAGCGCCTACTCCCGGTGTTCGAGGCCAAGACGAAGGACGGCGCCAAATACATTATCCCGGTGTACGGCGCCGGCCTATGGGGTCCGATATGGGGCTATGTGGCCTTCGACGACAACGGCGACACCATCTACGGCGCATACTTCTCACACCAGGGGGAAACCCCGGGACTCGGCGCCGAGATAGAAAAACCGCAGTTCCAGGACCAGTTCCAGGGCAAGAATGTGTTCTGCGACGGCAACTTCACCTCCATAGCGGTGGAAAAAGCCGGACAGAAACCGGCACAGGGCGACTATGTGAATGCCATCTCCGGCGGCACAATAACAAGCAAGGGCGTCCAGACGATGCTCGAAAATTCGCTGCGGCCATACCAGGCGTTCCTTTTCTCCCTCCAGGAACAGAAAAATCCCGTAAAGTCTAACTGAAACACACGCACCTACAATGGCTATCAATAAGAAATTACTCCCACTCGTAAATCCTCTCTCTAAAGACAATCCCGTGATAGTGCAGGTGCTGGGCATCTGTTCGGCCCTCGCGGTCACGGCCAAGCTGGAGCCGGCGCTGGTGATGACGATTTCCGTAACGGCGGTGCTAGCCCTCTCCAACGTGCTGATTTCGCTACTGCGCAAGACGATACCTACTTCCATCCGCATCATCGTGCAACTCGTGGTGGTGGCTGCGCTCGTGGTCATAGTAGACCAGGTGCTGAAAGCCTGGAACTATGAGGTGAGCAAGGCGCTGTCAGTCTTCATAGGCCTTATCATCACCAACTGTATCATCATGGGACGCCTCGAAGCCTTCTCTATGAGCAACCGTCCGTGGCCCTCCTTCCTCGACGGCATAGGCAACGGCCTGGGCTACGGCATAATCCTGGTAATCGTGGCCTTCTTCCGCGAACTGCTCGGCTCGGGCACGCTGATGGGCTATCAGGTTATCCCCGAAAGCTGGTATGCCGCCGGATACTCCAACAACGGCATGATGATACTTCCGCCCATGGCCCTGATCACCGTGGCCTGCATCATCTGGGTGCACCGCTCGCGCAACAAAGACCTCCAAGAATAATAGTAACGCACCAATCTGACTCATAATGGAAAATCTGAATCTATTCATACGGTCGATTTTCATCGACAACATGATATTCGCCTACTTCCTGGGCATGTGTTCATTCCTGGCGGTGTCGAAGAACGTCAAGACGGCGTTCGGTCTGGGCATCGCGGTCACATTCGTGCTCACCGTGGCGCTGCCCATCACCTGGGCCATCAACCGGTTCATACTGCAGCCCGGCGCACTGAGCTGGCTCGGAGCGGAATACGCTTCGGCCGACCTCAGCTTCCTGGGCCTGATAATGTTCATCGCCGTGATTGCGGCGCTGGTGCAGATTCTGGAAATGGTAATAGAGAAATATTCGCCGTCGCTCTACAGCTCGCTGGGTATCTTCCTGCCGCTGATCGCTGTCAACTGCGCCATCCTGGGGGCAGTGCTCTTCATGCAACAGCGCGACTTCTCCAACGCCTGGACAGCCACCGTCTACGGCGTGGGTTCGGGCATCGGCTGGCTGCTGGCCATCGTCTGCCTGGCGGCCATACGCGAACGCCTTACACCGTCGGCTATCCCGGCTCCCCTCCGCGGTATAGGCATCACTTTCATAATCACCGGCCTCATGGGCATCGCCTTCATGAGCTTCCTAGGTATAAAACTTTAACGCGCCATGGTAACTCTCGAAATAATCTGGCAGAACATTGCCGCAGCCTCTCTCATATTCCTGGCCATCACCATGTTGCTGGTCATCATCCTGCTTATCGCCAAGAAATGGCTCGTAGCGTCGGGCGAAATCACCATCGACATCAACAACGGTCAGAAGGAGCTCCGCGCCCCGGCCGGCAAGACACTGCTTGCCACCCTCAACGACGGCGGCGTGCACCTCTCGTCGGCCTGCGGCGGCAAGGGCAGCTGCGGACAGTGCAAGGTGCAGGTTCCCGAAGGGGGCGGCGAAATGCTTCCCACCGAAGCCGTGCACTTCTCGCGCCGGCAAATGAAAGACCACTGGCGCCTCGGTTGCCAGGTCAAGGTCAAGAACGACATGAAGATAGAACTCGACCCCGCCGCACTCGAAGTCAAGGAATGGGAATGCGAGGTTATCTCCAACCGTAACGTAGCTACCTTTATCAAGGAATTCATAGTGCGTCTGCCCGAGGGTGAACACATGAACTTCATCCCCGGTTCCTATGCGCAGATACGCATCCCCAAGTTCGAGATGGACTACGACGTGGACATAGACAAAGACCTCATCGGCGAAGAATACCTCCCCGCATGGCAGAAGTTCGGCCTCTTCACCCTCAAGTGCAAAAATACCGAAGAGACGGTGCGCGCATATTCCATGGCCAACTATCCGGCCGAAGGAGACCGCATAATGCTGACCGTGCGTATTGCCACACCACCCTTCAAGCCGAAACCTCAGGTCGGTTTCCAGAACGTGCCGCCGGGTATCGCCTCCTCTTATATCTTCACGCTGAAACCGGGCGACAAAGTGCTGATGAGCGGTCCTTACGGCGACTTCCACCCCATCCTCGACTCCAAAGCCGAAATGATTTGGGTAGGCGGCGGCGCCGGTATGGCTCCCCTCCGCGCACAGATTATGCACCTAACCAAAACGCTCCGTATACGCGACCGCAAGATGTCGTTCTTCTACGGAGCACGCGCCCTCAACGAAGTCTTCTACCTCCGGGATTTCCTGGAGCTGGAAAAGGAGTTCCCCAACTTCAAGTTCCACCTGGCGCTCGACCGTCCCGACCCGGCTGCCGATGCCGCAGGCGTGAAGTACACAGCAGGTTTCGTGCATGACGTCATGTACAAGACCTACCTCAAGGACCATCCTGCACCCGAGGACATAGAATATTACATGTGCGGTCCCGGCCCGATGTCGAACGCCGTCAACAATATGCTATATAACCTCGGCGTGGAACCGCAGGCCATCCATTACGACAACTTCGGAGGATAACGGGGGAAACAAGCTTTTAATTGCCTCAAACATATACAACCGGGCGGTGCCGTGAAAGCGCCGCTCATTTTTTAAAATTACACGACAAAGATTTGTATATTCCAAACAGATTGATTAACTTCGCAAACCCATTAACCTATAAACTATAATTTATGAAAAGATGCCTTACTACATTTCCTGGGGGCAGTCATGGCGGTGGGTTCTGTCTTTACCATGCGTGCGGAAGAGCGCGGCGAGTATATCGTCGTCATCCCGCAGTCGGGAGAACAGTACACCGTGAAGATGGCTGATGTAGACCGCATCACGCTTGGCGAGCAGGAAGTGGTTGTCTCCACCAACTCGGGCCAGACAAAAAGCTACGGCTATGGCGACGTGGACCGCATCCTAATCGGTGCCAAAACCGACGGAATCCTCGACATCACCGCCGGTGGCAACATCGCCGTATGGCCTAAGCTCGTAACCTTCACGCTTCACATTGCCGGAGCCGAAGCCGCGACTCCCGTGAAAGTCTTCGACGTGAGCGGAAAACCCGTGGCCGAAAGCAAGACAACATCCGACACCCTCGAGCTGAACATCGAAAACGCCCCTGCGGGCATCTGCATCGTCTGCATCGGTAAGCATACCGTCAGAATCGTCAAAAAGTAATTAAACTATAACTTTCATCGGATTCACGTAATACTCCAGCCGATCTCCTTCATCA
>ERZ791923.3487-NODE-3487-length-11968-cov-4.352556_pt1 | contig 11968 bp, 7 predicted proteins | sample MGYA00510133_ERZ791923 | MGnify/ENA primary metagenome ERZ791923 (study PRJEB30046, sample SAMN00792106) | human gut metagenome | study: EMG produced TPA metagenomics assembly of the A metagenome-wide association study of gut microbiota in type 2... | reverse complement strand
CTGATTAAGAGTCAGGTGCTCTGCCAGCTGAGCTAGTGGCGCTTATTTTGTATCTCGTGTTCTGTATCACCCGAGCACGAAAATTATTATATAACAGAAATTTTAGAAATGCAACATTTTTTTTAAAAAACTTCAATTTTTTTTTCAATTGTGTTATTTTATAGATAGAATGGCATAGATCAAGGAGGTTTCTTATGCAAGTTGAACAGCGATTATTGAAATATGTGTCCTATTGGACGACATCGGATGAGAATAACATGACAGACGGCAAGGTACAAATTCCGTCTACCGGGCGTCAGTTTGATCTCGGAAAGGTACTAGAGCAGGAATTACGGGATCTCGGCCTTAAAAATGTGGTTCTGACCGACCACTGCTATGTATACGGTCTGCTTCCGGCGACTGCAGGCTGTGAGGGACGCAAGGCCGTCGGTTTTATCTCACATATGGATACCGCACCGGACTACTCCGGCAAGGACGTCAAACCACAGATCATTCCGGATTATGACGGCGGTGACATCCGTTTAAACGGTACTGGGGCAATGTTAAAGATTTCTGATTTTCCAACGCTGAAGGATTTGAAGGGAAGAACCCTGATTACCACCGACGGCACGACACTGCTCGGCGCGGATGACAAGGCCGGTGTGGCAGAAATCATCACGGCATTAGAAGAGATCATTTCTTCCGGAATGCCTCACGGTGATATCTGGGTGGGATTTACCCCGGACGAGGAAATCGGCTGCGGTGCAGATTTATTTGACCTAGATTATTTTAAGGCTACTTTTGCCTACACGGTGGACGGCGATTACGAAGGCGAGGTCGCCTATGAGAATTTCAACGCCGCGAGCGCAAAATTTTCCATCAAAGGCGTCAATGTGCATCCGGGCGAGGCGAAGGATATTATGGTAAATGCCGCTCTTGTGGCGTGTGACATCCAGTCGCAGCTTCCGCCGGAGGAGACACCGGCGCACACCGAGGGCAGACAGGGCTTCTATCATCTGACCGACATGAAGGGTGATGTCGCTTTTGCAGAGCTTTCCTATATCGTGCGTGATCACGACAAGGCTTCTTTTGAATCACGCCTGAACAGACTCCGCACACTGGAAGTGGAGACCAACCAGAAATACGGCACCGGAACCGTCTCTCTTACCATCACGGATTCCTACTCCAATATGCTTGAGATCATCGAACAGCATCCTTATGTTGTGGATATCGCAAAAAAGGCAATCTCGATGACCGGTCTCACACCGCTCTCCCGCCCGGTCCGCGGCGGCACAGACGGCGCCAGATTAAGCTTTATGGGTCTTCCGTGCCCGAATCTTGGCACCGGCGGCTACGGCTTCCACGGTCCGTATGAACATATCAGCGTGGAGGGCATGCAGACAGCAGTCTCCGTCATCAAGAATATCGTGACGATCGTCGCGGAGTCTGATCTGTAAGATTACGGAAAGAATTGCCGCATAGATTCCCGTAATAGGAAATTCCGGGATATATAAATAAGTATTACCGTTTCAGATAGAAAATGAGCGTGGAAGAAATTCTCACATTTTACTTCAGAGAATCTTCCACGCTCATTTTTTTATTCTGAAACTGCTAATAACTTCATTTCTTATCCCGGAACCTGCTCTTACATTTTTGCAATCAATGCGGCAATTTCTTCCGGAGTCATAAGCTTGTGTGGATCGGAAAAATCCATCGGTGCAGCTTCCTCTGCCTTTGTCTGAGGCTCTTTCTGCGGTTTCGCCACCTTCGGCTCGTCCGGTATTTCGTTCTCCGGCGCGGCTACTGGCTCTGGCTTGTCCGGTGCTTCATTCTCCGGCGCGGCTTCCTCTTTCAGATCTGCTCCAAGATCGAGACTTTCTCCTCCGAGATCGGAGCCATCTGCTCCTAAATCTAAGCTATCCACTCCGAGATCAAGGTTCTCCGTTCCAAGGTCAAGGTTCTCTGCTCCAAGATCGAGACTATCTGCTCCTAAATCTAAGCTATCCACTCCGAGATCAAGGTTCTCCGTTCCAAGGTCAAGGTTCTCTGCTCCAAGATCGAGACTATCTGCTCCTAAATCAAGGCTGTCTCCTCCGAGGTCTAAGCTGTCTGCCCCAAGATCAAGTCCTTCTGATCCAAGATCAAGTCCGCCTGCTCCGGCATCTAAGTTATCTGCTCCTAGGTCAAGGTTCTCTGTCCCGAGATCAAGACCGTCCACTCCAAGGTCTAAGCTGTCTCCTCCGAAATCGAGACCATCTGCTCCAAAATCGAAACTGTCTATCTCCCCGCTCTCTGCCTCAGCCTCATTCTGATCGTCTGTGGCAGCTGCCGCATCTTCCTCTTCCACAATCGCGTCGGAATCTACGATCGGTTCCTCATACTCTTCCATCACCGGGGTGTCATCCGTCACCGTCTCTGCATCTACAACCGGCAGTTCCTCCTCCGGTGTATCCGGCATGCTAAAATCCGCTTCCGGCTCCATGACCTCTTCCGGCTGTGGTTCCATGACCAGCTCCGGCTCCGCTTCCATATCCGGCTCTGATTCTGTCAGCACTTCCGGCTGCGGCTCCATGACCTCTTCCGGCTGTGGTTCCATGACCAGCTCCGGCTCCGCTTCCATATCCGGCTTCTGCGCTGCTGCAGCTGCCGTGCTTTCTGCAATTTTGCTCTCCAACGCCGCATTCTGGCTTACCAGTTCGTCCATCCGGCTCTCAATAGCGGCAAGCGTCTGTGCCTTTTCCTCGGCAACCGTCTCCTTCACTGCCTGAAGTCCCTCAGTAATCTCCTTAAGCCCTGCGGTAATCTCCTTTAATTTCTCAGCAAATTCCTGCTGCTTTAAGACGAGTTCCTTAACGGAATCATCCATCATGTTCTGCTGCTTTCCGGCAAACTGCTCGAATCCAGCATCCATGCTCTCCTTTAACTGTAAGAGATTGTCCACTACGCGGTCGTTGGAATTCATAAGTGCATCTGCATTTTCCTTGCTTCTGGTAATGGTCACCTTGGCGATCGCCTTCTGCGCTGTGATGATCTCTTCGCCCGGCTCCCTGGTATTGCGGTCAACCGCCTCCAGCTGCTCCGAGATTTTCTTGAGCATCAGATATGACGCCTTTTCCCCGCGAAGCATCCTCTCATATTCGTCTTTTACCTGCTCCCCGGTCTTATGTATCTCCTTTAATAAGGCAGCGATGAATACATAAGTACAGGCGAGAATTGCTGCTCCCAGAATGATCTGCACCAGATATACCCGGGGCAGGTTGACGATAAAATACATTTCAATCAACAGCAGCACCGTTGCTCCCAGCAAAAAGACCGGCGCAAGCGGCATACCCTTTTTCTCACGTGGCTGATTCTCTTTCTTATCCATAGTGTGTCCTCCGTGGCTTTCCTGTCCATCCCTGGCAACAGGCATTTTATAGTGTTATATTATCACAGAACGCAAAAAACATAAACGGATTTTCTTGTTATTTTATGCTGCAGATTTTATAATATATTTCGGACTTATTTTCACATTTTTTATACCTTTACAACAGATATGGAGATTATAGCATGAACGAAACCTCTTCCAAGAACGAAATCACATCCGGTATCATCTGGAAACAACTTCTTTTATTTTTCTTTCCTATTTTACTGGGTTCTTTTTTTCAACAGCTTTACAACACGATCGACGCCGTCATTGTGGGACGCTTTGTCGGGAAAAATGCACTTGCCGCGGTCGCCGGTTCCTCCGGAATGGTCATCAACCTGCTGGTCAACTTTTTTACCGGGCTGACTGCCGGTGCTTCCGTCATCGTCTCCCAGTTCTTCGGATCCGGGGACCGCAAAAAGGTGGACGACAGTATTCATACGATCTATGCCTTCTCCATCATCGGCAGCGTCATCATGACACTGATCGGCATCACTGCTGCCCCGGCGCTTCTTCGACTGATGAATACGCCGGAAGAACTGATGAGTGATTCCATTCTCTATCTGCGCATCTATTTTGCCGGTATCTTCTTCGTGTTTATTTACAATACCGGAGCAGGGCTGCTCCGCGCACTTGGAGATTCCAGACGTCCCCTGTACTGTCTGATGATCTGCTGCGTCATCAATATTGTTCTCGACCTGCTCCTGATCGTCGGGCTGGGACTCGGTGTTGCCGGTGCGGCGATCGCCACGCTTCTCTCGCAGGGGATCAGCGCCGTGATCGTTACCGTTTTTCTGATGCGCCAGAAAGATCTCTGCGATTTTTCCTTAAAAGACATCCGTATCCACCCGAGACTTCTCAAATCAGAGCTGCTTTTGGGACTGCCGGGTGGATTTCAGTATGCCATGTACAGCATTTCCAACATGATTATCCAGTCCGCGCTCAACAAATTCGGAACCGACACGGTTGCCGCATGGGCGGCTTACGGAAAACTAGACGCGATCGTCTGGATGGTCAGCGGTGCTTTCGGTATTGCCATCACAACTTTCGTCGGTCAGAACTACGGCGCCGGGAAGTATGACCGCGTCAGAAAAAGTATCCGCGTGTGCATCGGCATGGACTTTGCTGCCGCCATCCTTCTGATGCTGGTGCTCGTATGCTTCCGCATTCCGCTCTTCCACATTTTTGTGACCGATGAAAATGTCGTGGAGATCGGACTGAAAATGATGGCGACCATGGCTCCGTTTTACTGGCTGTTCGTCTTTACCGAGGTCTTCTCCGGTGCGCTGCGCGGCATGGGCGATGTCGTCGTTCCGATGCTCATCACAACCGGCGGTATCTGCCTGTTCCGTGTGGTATGGATTTTCGGAGTGGTTGCCCTCTTCCCGACGCTCACCGTAACGCTCCTCAATTATCCGGTGTCCTGGGTTTTAACATCCGTTCTGTTTCTGTTTTACTATCATTTCCGGATGAAGAAGCTGACCACGCACTGATTGCTCCGGCATCTCTTACTTCTCTCTGCTTTTTGCGAAGCTGACCGGGCGGCATGCCGTAGGCTTCCTTAAAGCTGCGCAGAAACACCTTATAGTTGGTAATTCCATTTTTATTCATTAAATAAGTAATACTCTCGTCCGTCTGCAGCAGATCACTGTGAAAATACTGCAGGCGGATTTGATTTACATAAGTCAAAAATGTCTGGCCGGTGTACTTTTTAAACAGACGGCAAAAATATTCCGGCGTAAGTGACAGTTCATCTGCCGTCTCTTTTAAAGTAATCGGGTTCGTGTAATTTCTTTTCACATACTGCATGCTCTGCTCGATCCGCTCAAAATCTCTCCTGGAGCGGTGGCGCAGCACATGATCGACCGTGGTCGCATCCTTTGTATACAGCAGATACAGCAGCTTATAAACCGCTGCAAGAAATAGCAGATGCGTACCGTCCGCCGCCTGCTCCTGCAGGCACTTCATTTCTTCCAGCTTCTGTGACATCCGGCAATTCACGGATGCGGTCTCCTCCGAATACGGAACATATTCCCCGAAATGCAGTCCCCGCCAGTCCTCACTGACGCGCTTTAAATGCTCCGGCGGAATCTGCAGCAGATAGTAATGCCCGTCCCCGTGGACATGCGTGTAGTGAATGTCTCTCGGATTGACAACCAGAATATCTCCCCGCTGCAGTTCATACGATGTCTCATTGATGTACGCCGTCATTGCCCCGTGCTGCATACAGATCATTTCCAGATGCTCATGCCAGTGTGCCGGCAGCAATTCATTCGACGCGTCGATCTGCGTAAAATAGAGCTGCATCAGCCCGTCATCGGATATAATCTCATGTTCCCCCTGCTGCACTCCCGCTCCCTCTCTTTCCTGCTCTCTCCGTGTTTTTCACATGCACGGACTTCTCTTTCTCCCATCATACCTTCAGAAGGAAAAAATATCAATATCGACCCATATTTCTGCCAAAATTCGATCTATAACAAACGGAATTATCTGCTTATAATACGAACATAGACAATGTTCCATTCTTGGAAATATCAAAATAATATCAGGCGTAAGCCGGAAAAGAGGTCAAAATGAAGAAATGGACCAGAGTGATGTATCAGCCAAACCGTCCGTTAAAAGAGGGCTGTTACGTGACTGCTTCCAAAGAACACATCGCACTTTCCAGGGAAGCTGCAGCAGAGGGTATGGTTCTCTTAAAGAACGAGCACAAACTGCTGCCGTTAAAAGCAGGCAGCCGGATTGCACTCTTTGGAAAAGGCAGTTTTGATTATGTCAAGGGAGGCGGCGGCAGCGGCGATGTGACCGTATCGTATGTGCACAATCTCTACGACGGCTTTCAGATGCTCCTCGATGCCGTCTCCCTCTACGAGCCGCTGTGCGATTTCTACCGCAATCATGTGAACGGACAGTATGAGCAGGGTTCTGTTCCCGGCATGACGACAGAGCCGGCGCTCTCCGCCGGGCTTCTCGCCGGCGCCAGCGCCTATACCGACACAGCTGTGATCGTGTTGAGCCGTTTTTCCGGAGAGGGCTGGGACCGCTCCAGCATCGAATACAACGGAGAATACAATCCATGGGAGACAGAGACCAGCATGCCAAAAATCTCTGGAGAGATCTTCCCGGACGGCGATTTTTATCTCACAAAGGAAGAATCCGCCATGATCGCGCAGGTAAAGCAGCATTTTTCCAGAATTGCAGTCGTCTTAAATATCGGCGGCATCATCGATACCTCCTGGATCAAAAATGACGATCAGATCTCCTCCGCACTTATCGCATGGCAGGGCGGCATGGAGGGCGGACTTGCCACGGCGGAACTGCTATGCGGAAAGATATCTCCGTCCGGCAAGCTTCCGGACACCTTCGCCGCTTCCGTGGACGACTATCCTTCCACCGCGGATTTCCACGAATCGGTTGACTATGTGGACTATACTGAGGATATCTATGTGGGCTACCGCTATTTTGAGACTTTTGGGGATGCGGCAAAACGCGTATGCTATCCGTTCGGATTCGGACTTTCCTACACACAGTTTTCCCTTACGGTGCAGAGTGTGACCGAAACCGCGCAGGCCATCCGCGCTTTTGTCCTTGTCACAAACACCGGAGATTACAGTGGAAAAGAAGTCGTGCAGATGTATTACAGTGCGCCGCAGGGACTTTTGCAGAAACCGGCGCGCGAACTTTCCGCTTTTTGCAAGACAAGAACACTTCTCCCGGGCGAAAGCCAGCTTCTGACGCTCGAGACAGCGAAGAATTCCATGGCTTCCTACGATGATCTGGGAAAAATTTTTAAATCCTCCTACATACTGGAAAAGGGCGACTACCATTTTTACATCGGAACTTCCGTCCGGGATGTCACAGCGCTGGATTATGTCATGACGCTTAACACCGACCTGCTGGTAGAGCAGCTCTCCTCCAAAGCCGCACCTGCAAGCTTGAAGAAGCGCCTGCTCGCAGACGGAAGCTACGAAGAACTTCCGCAGAGAACTGCCAACGATCCGAATGCCTGTGTTTTTGAAAAAATGGTACCGGGCACCGAGGAGGCTCTCGCCCCGGCAACACGCGGACGCGCATCCTGCCTTCTGCTGAATTCCTATAAGGAAAACGCACATCCGCTGATCGATGTTTACGAGGGAAAGATTTCCCTGGATGAATTTACCGCCCAGCTGGACGACGATGATCTGATTCATCTGCTCGGCGGCCAGCCGAATACCTCTGTCGCGAATACCTACGGCTACGGCAATCTTCCGGAATACGGCGTTCCAAATATCATGACCGCCGACGGTCCTGCCGGTCTCCGCATCAACCCGCAGTGCGAGGTCTGCACAACGGCTTGGCCATGCGCCACACTGCTCGCATCCACCTGGAACCCTGCCCTGATCGAGCAGGTCGGAACCGCAGGCGCCGCGGAAGTAAAAGAGAACAACATCGCCGTATGGCTGACGCCGGCGGTCAACATTCACCGCAATCCTCTCTGCGGAAGAAATTTTGAATACTATTCGGAAGATCCGCTGCTCGCCGGCAAAATGGGCGCAGCCATGGTGCGTGGCATCCAGTCGCAGCACATCGCCGCAGCCGTGAAGCATTTTGCATGCAACAACAAGGAGACCAACCGCAAGCACAGCGACTCCCGCGTCTCCGAGCGCGCGCTCCGCGAGATCTACTTAAAGGCGTTTGAGATCATCGTGAAGGAAGCCGATCCGTGGGTTATCATGTCCGCTTACAATATGATCAACGGCCACCGCGCTTCGGAAAATCACGATCTGCTCGAAGGCATCCTGCGTGACGAGTGGCATTTTCACGGAATGGTAACCTCCGACTGGTGGACGAGAGGGGAACATTACAAGGAGATCAAAGCCGGAAATGATGTGAAGATGGCGTGCGGTTTCCCGGAACGCGTGAAAAAGGCGATGGAACTCGGTGCGCTGGATCGAAGCGATCTGGAGCGCTGCGCAAAGCGCGTACTTGATCTGATCTTAAAGATCGATTAGAAAACTCATTCTTCCTGCTGTAGCTAAAAAGACGGAAGCCTCTCACAGAGACTCCCGCCTTTTTGCTTTTCGACTATAGATATTTTCCGATATGGATTCAACCGCAACAGCTCCTGCTTCCTCCCCGCCTCTCTGGAAGTTTTTGTTGCAGTAAATCCGTGCGGTTCCATTGGCAGCTGCCGCTACTTCTTCGTTTCTGCAGAATCCATACAGCCGTTGCAGGATACAGCGATTCTGTCATCCGGCCACGATTTTCTAAGCGCCGCATAGGAAATCAGGAAGTTTGCCAGCCAGCCCGCCGGTACGGCAAGCCAGACAAATGCAATACCGAAGCGCGGTGCAAAAATCAAAGCAACCGACAGACGGATCGCAAGGTTTACCATATTAGCTATAAGAAATGGACGCATGATTCCAAGTCCACGCAGAACTCCATCCGTTGCCATCTTAATGCCCATGAAAATAAAGAAATAGCCAATCCATCTCATGTAATCCCCAGATACCTGATATGCGAAAGCAGTTCCGTCTTTTCCCAGAAATAAGGAAGAAATCTGGGTGTGCAGTGTTTCAATAATTATAAAAGCCAGAACTGCAAAGCACAGATCTAACACCAGTGCAGCGTGATAACCTTTTTTGATACGCCCGATTTTCTGAGCACCAAGGTTCTGGGACACATACGGCGATACTGCATTGCCGATGGACACAAATATCAGCGAGAAAACATTCTCTACTCTCATTGTTGCCGAATAACCCGCAAGTGCCTGTGTACCAAATGGGTTTACAACTGCCTGTACGATCATCATACCTATTGATACTGTGGACTGCTGGAGAACTGACGGTATGGCAATCCGGAGCATATAATGCAACTCCTGTCCGTCAAACCAGTGAAAGGGACTCTTATATTGGCGCATCCGGTAAAAAAAGATCAGGGATGAAAATACTGCAGAAATGCCCTGTGCGATCAAAGTTGCAAGGGCTGCACCAAATACACCAAGACCAAGCCCTGCCACCATCCAAAGATCCATAAAAATATTCAAAATAGAAGAAAATATCAGTAGACCCAACGGAATCTTTGATTCCCCGATTGAGGTGAACATCGTTGAAAGGATATTGTACATAAACAGAAACGGAAATCCCACAAAATATACCCGCAGATACAGTACAGCTTCCTCCAGTATGTCAGTGGGTGTTTGTAAAAGGCTCATCATCGGATGCGAAAAATGAAAGCCGAATACACCAAGAAGCACGCTTAGGATCAGAAAGCTGATCAAAGATGTCGACACAATCGTTTTCATTTTGCCGTAATCTCTGGCACCAAAATAGCGGCTCACCAGTACGCCTGCACCGACACCGGCACCAAGTGCCACACAAATAAATACATTTGTGAGTGCCGCGCATGCACCGACAGCCGCAAGTGCAGAGGAACCAACATACTGGCCGACAATAATGGAATCCGCCATATTATAAACCTGTTGAAAAAAGCTGCCCAGAATCATAGGCATTGCAAATACAGTCAATGCTTTGAGTGGGGCATCTGTGATCAGGTATTCATCTTTTGACATTATTTTATTTCTCCTAAATTCCTGCTTTTATCTGGGATTTCTGCCACAATTTATTCCAGTGCCAATACATCGGCCGGCATCAGGCATTCTAAAATGGCATGGAATATCGATGCTTACTGTTCCGCCAGCTCCTCATAAAACCGGTAATTGTTCTTGCCATTCTGTTTGACATAATACAATGCCTTGTCCGCTCTTATATAGTATTCTTCAAAGCTTTCTCCCTGTCTGCACATGCACAGACCGCAGGATAAGGATGCCGGTGAAGTCTCCGTCGTGGCATTTTTTGCCGCTTCAAAGCTGTCAAACAGCTTTCTCATCTGCGTGTTCATCTCAACTTCTGATACCTCAGGCAGATAGAACAGAAACTCATCTCCTCCCAGCCGGCAGACCACCGCATTCTCCATGCACTCTGTGAGCATTGCTCCTACCAGCCTGAGCGCATAATCCCCCGCCTTATGTCCATAGACATCATTGATCTTCTTGAGATTATCCATATCCACAAATCCCAGACAGCCATCATGCTCCTGCATTGTTTCAATAATCAGTGTCTCACCTTTATGACGCATGGGAAGTCCTGTCAGGTAATCCAAGGTTTCCCTGGCCTCTTTCTGTCGTGCCAGCTCCAGCTCGCGGATGCGGTCCATCGTCTGGATCAGGGTAACGACCAGCAGAGCCACCAGCCCGATTGCGATAAAGATTCCGGACAGAGACACAACACGATACACCGCTGTCATCTCCAGCATGACTGCGATCATGGCAGCTACCAGTCCGATCAGCGGAAGCTTGTAATGTTTCGCTGTTCCCTTGATAAGATCCCGGCAGATGGTGATAAATATCGTCAGAAACGTTCCTGCGATCACTATGTGGGACAAGAACATTGTCGAAATAAAATCTGCAATATTCAGTACCTGTAAGACCGTGCATATCACAAAATTCACACAAACGATACACTCTGCCACATGATAGACCTTCCGGTATCTTCCCTGCTGCACACTATCAATATAGAACATGATTGGGACCGGGCAGATCATCACAACAAAGAAGCACATATTCGACAGAATAGAAGCATTGGGAACAAACAGCTGACGCAGCTTCGATTCTCCCAGCATCCACACTGCTCCCAGGATCATGCACCATCCCAGATATTCCAGATCAAATCTTGTCTTGTATACAATATCGAGCACCAGACTGATGATCAGCACGACCAGTCCGGAAAACAGCATCGTGCAGGCGATCAGAGTTACCATAAAATAGCAGTGAAATATATAGCCCCAGATATCTAATTTATCCCCGCAATATACCGTGTTGACGACACCGGAATACTTTTCAGTAAAAGACTGCAGTTCAATCCGCACTTCCTGCCCCGCATCCTCACCGGACGTCTCGCAGAACACATACCCGCTGGCAGAATTTTTCCCGAAGGGTCTGGTATTCTTCGGATCATACACCGTCCTCAGTTCCCCTCCGATATAAATGCGCACATTCTCCAGAGAGGATCTGATGGCGATCGTATTTTCATTATAGTCCTGTGGGAGCACTGACCGGATGACCATAAGCTCACCGGCAGGCACATCATACTGGTCCGGAACCCGGATCTCCTCTTCTGTTCCGTCTGGCAGCTCCCGGTAAAAGGTTCCGGTATAAGTAATGCTTTCCTCCGTGACCGTTTCCCTCTCACTGGGGTAAATGCTCTGCCCTAAAAAAAATGCTGCAAACAGCACAAGTATCACCACATAAAATAAAATTCTTTTATACTTATGGATCGTATATTTCTCTTCTGTCATTTTTATTACCTATATTAAATAATTCCGGGGCATTTCCCCTGCTTTTATGACGATATTGGGGGTGCAGTCCAAAATCTTTCCCCCGCTCATGAACAAGTTTATCACAGGCTGCAGAAAAAGTAACTATCTATTTTACTCTGTAGACGGAGATATTTCACCCTGCTTATTCTTGTAGCAGCCAATCGGCTATATCGTGAATTTCGATTCCTTCATAGCTATATTTCGGATGTTTGGTTCTGGCAATAATCA
>ERZ791923.3484-NODE-3484-length-11978-cov-2.010652_pt1 | contig 11978 bp, 8 predicted proteins | sample MGYA00510133_ERZ791923 | MGnify/ENA primary metagenome ERZ791923 (study PRJEB30046, sample SAMN00792106) | human gut metagenome | study: EMG produced TPA metagenomics assembly of the A metagenome-wide association study of gut microbiota in type 2... | reverse complement strand
CGATCACCGAGATCGCCGCCGTGCTGGCCTTTTCCGCCGCGCAGAACAACGACAAGGTAGGCTGCATCTTCTTCAGCGACCGCGTCGAAAAGTTCATCCCGCCGAAAAAGGGCCGCGCGCACGTGTTGATGATCATCAAGGAGTTGATCAGCTTCATGCCCGAGAATAACGGCACGGACATTTCCGAAGGGCTGCGCTACCTGACCAATATCCTGAAAAAACGTTCGACGGCCTTCGTACTGTCCGACTTCATGGACACGGCCGACGGTCACGCCCGGTTCGAAGACGCGCTGAAAATCGCCTCCGGCAAACACGACATGGTCGGAATCCGGGTCTACGACCGCCGCGAACAGCAGCTTCCGGATGTGGGAATCCTCGAACTGAAAGACGCCGAGACGGGCGAAAAAGTGTGGGTCGACACGGCTTCGCGCGCCGTCCGCGACGCCTACGCCCGTAACTGGGAACAGACCAGCGCGCTGATCGATTCGTCGTTGAAACGCTGCCGGGTCGACAACGTGAAGATCGCGACGGGAGAAGACTATGTCACGTCATTGATGAAACTCTTTAAACGCCGGTAACCGGCGCCAAGCTGACAAACCGTATGTTTTACGTTAAAAAAATATTCACCGTAGCTCTGCTGCTGATCGCAGGTTCGCTGTCCGCACAACCGAAAACGCCGTCCGTCGAGGCGCGGTTCTCGGCCGACTCGGTGTTGATCGGCGACCAGTTCCGGCTCGACATCGAGGTCGACAAGGACGTGATGGAGGTCGTCGAATTCCCCGTTTTCGACAGAGGACATCTGGGCGGCGATTCGACCGACATCGAAATACTCGCCGAAGGACCCGTCGATACGTTGAAAACCGACGGACGCCGGATTACGCTGAAAAAATCCTACTTGCTGACCTGTTTCGAAGAGGCCGACTACCGTATCGGAAAGTTCCCGGTGCTTTACATCAATAAAAACATAATCGACACGTTGTGGTCGATGGATTCGCTGCGGATTTTCGTCAATACGCTGTCGGTCGACACGGCCACGCAGACGATCCACGACGTCAAGCTCCCGCTCGAAGTTCCCGTCCGGTTCGGCGAATACGGCGGCTACTTGCTGACGGGTCTGCTCGGGGCCGCGCTGATCGCCCTGGTCGTCTTCCTGCTCGTCAAACGGTTCCGCGGCAAACGGCAGTCCGGCGGCAAACGCGTCCCGGCCGAACCGCCGCACGTAACGGCGATCCGGCAGCTCGAAAAACTGCACTCGCAGAAACTATGGCAAAGCGGGAAACAAAAAGCCTATTACACCGGCATCACCGACATCCTGCGCGAATACCTGAGCACCCGTTACCCGGTCAAAGCGCTGGAAATGACTTCGCAAGAGATCTTGGACAGGATGATCCGCGAAGAAATCGATCAAGCGGCTCAAAGACATCCTGATCACCGCCGATTTCGTAAAATTCGCCAAATTCACACCGGATGCGGATCAGAACGAAACGGTCTACACGGACGCTTACTATTTCATCGAAGAGACCAAAGCGGTCGAGGTGGAACAGCCCGCCGCCGAGATCGAACCGATCAAAACCGAGGAAAAGAAGGAGGACGACGCATGATACGCCATACGATCATAACCTGTCTGCTGCTATTGGCGGCCGGGACGGCGGCGGGACAGAAATACCCCGAACGCCGCGACATCCGTTCGGGCAACAAATTTTACGGGAAAGCGGAGTACTCCGAAGCCGAGATCTCCTACCGCAAAGCGCTGGAAAAACAGCCCGATTCCTACGAAGCGAACTTCAACCTGGCCGACGCGCTGTACAAACAGAAACGTTACGACGAAGCGGCCGGACTGAACGAACAACTGGCTGCCGACTCGGCCCGTCTGGACAACGCGGCTTCGGCCTATTTCAACCAGGGAAACGCCCTGTTCCAGCAGCGCAAACTGCAGGAAGCCCTCGAAGCGTACAAAAACTCGCTGCGGTTGAATCCGGCCGACATGGAAGCAAAGTTCAACTACGCCTACACAAAAAAACTGCTCGACAAAGACAAAAACGATCAGAACAAGAACGATCAAAACAAAGACCAGAACAAGGACAACCGGAACGACCAAAATAAAAACGATAAAAACGATCCGAACCAAAATCCGGATAAAGACCGAAACAAAGACAATCCGGATAATAATCAAAACGGCAACGATCCCGACAAACAGGATCAGCAGCCTCCGTCCGGCGGACAGCAACCGCCGCAGGGGGGCATGAGCCGCGAAGAAGCCGAGCGGATGCTCGACGCCGTCCAGGGCAGCGAGGACAAGACAAAGAAGAAAGTGGACGAAAAGAAGGCGGTGACCGTCGGAAACTCGGGAAAAAACTGGTAGGGCCGTCCGGTGAAAAAATCTGTTTAAATCAGCAATCGACGTGGTGGACATAACAAAATTCGCGAATCCCAAATTATTATGGCTGTTGCTGCTGCTGCTGCCGATGGTCGCCTATTACATCTACCGGATGCGGCAGGGGAAGGCTACGATGCGGATATCGACCGTAGCCGGCGTACGGCGGCTTCCGCACGGGCTCAAATACTACCTGCAGCACCTGCCGTTCGTTCTGAGATGCCTGGCGACGGCGCTGCTGATCGTGGCGCTGGCCCGCCCGCAAAGCACATCGAAAAACACCAGCAGCTCGACCGAGGGGATCGACATCGTGCTGGCGCTCGACATCTCCGGCAGTATGCTGGCAAGGGATTTCCAGCCCGACCGGATCTCGGCCGCGAAAGAGATGGCCGCCAATTTCATCATGGACCGTCCGAACGACCGGATCGGCCTGGTGGTATTCGCCGGCGAAAGCTTTACGCAGAGTCCGCTGACCACCGACAAAGCCTCGCTGGTCAATATCCTCGGCACCGTCAAAAGCGGCATCATCGAAGACGGCACGGCAATCGGCAACGGGCTCGGCACAGCGGTCAACCGGCTGCGCGAGAGCTCGGCCAAAAGCAAGGTGGTGATCCTGCTCACGGACGGCGTCAACAACAGCGGGCAGATCGCTCCGCTGACCGCGGCCGATATCGCCCAAACGCTCGGCATCCGTGTCTACACGATCGGCGTCGGCAGCGAAGGGACGGCTCCATACCCGGCGCTCGACATGTGGGGCAACATCAGCTACGTACCGATGAAAGTCGAGATCGACGAAAAAATGCTGACCCAAATCGCCGAAAAAACGGGCGGCAAATATTTCCGGGCGACCGACAACAACAAACTGCGCGACATCTACGAAGAGATCAACCAAATGGAAAAAAGCCGCGTGGAGGTGGAAAACGTCACCCGTTATTACGAACGGTTCGCCCTTTTCGCGCTGGCCGCGCTCGCGTTGCTGGTTTGCGAAATGTTGATCCGTAAACTGTGGCTGCGCCAGATTCCGTAAAACCGTACGACTATGTTCAGATTTGCAACACCCGAATATTTCTACCTGCTGATCCTCGTCCCCGTGCTGATCGGCGTCTACTGGTACTCGGTACGCGTCCGGCGACGGGCGTTGGAACGCTTCGGCGACCCGGAAACCATCCGGGGACTGATGCCGGAGGCCTCTCCGAAACGGGTACGCACCAAGTTCACGATCTTCGCGCTGGCGCTGGTCTTCATCGTCATCGGCCTGGCGCGACCGCAGTTCGGTTCCAAGCTGAAAGAGGTCACGCGCACGGGGATCGAAATGATGCTGGCGGTCGACGTATCGAACAGCATGTTGGCGCAGGATTTCGAACCGAATCGACTCGAACGCACCAAATTCGCGATCGACCGGCTGATCGAACAGCTTCATCAGGATAAAATCGGACTGATCGTATTCGCCGGCGATGCCTATATGCAGCTTCCGATCACCTCCGATTACGTCATCGCCCGCACGTTTGCGAACAACATCTCCCCTACCATGGTTTCGAGACAGGGAACGGCCATCGGCGCGGCCATCGACCTGGCGTCCCAATCGTTTTCGTCGGGTAGCGACGGCAGCCGCGTCATCGTCATCATCTCGGACGGCGAGAACCACGAAGACGACGCCATTGCCGCAGCAAAGGCCGCCGCCGAAAAGGGGATCAAGATCTATACGATCGGCATCGGAAGTCCGGAAGGCGCCCCGATCCCGATCGACGGGAATTTCATCAAGGACGAAAAAGGAAACATGGTCGTATCGAAACTCGACGAAGCGACGCTCGAACAGATCGCCCTGTCGACCGGAGGCGCTTACATCCGCGCCACGAACCGCAGCCTCGGACTCGACGAAATCGTCAAGAAGATCAACGAAGTCGAGAAAAAACAACTATCGTCCAGCGTTTTCGAAGATTTCAACGAACAATACCAATACCTGATCGGAATCGGACTGCTGCTGCTACTGATCGAATTCGTCATGCTCGAACGGAAAAGCCGTATCCTGAGCCGCTTGAATATTTTCCGAAAACAATAAAGCCCTCCGGGAAGCATTATTTTTCCTGGACGGTCGATCCGTCGGTAAAGCCGGCAAAATTCGAAAGGATTTTCGCCGGCTTTTCGGTTTCTCCCGTCTTCCAAAATCCGCTTCCCGGGCACTGTATCCGATTCAGAATATCGACATACCAAACAACCCGGACAAAAATGTATAAAATTACTTTTTAGGCGATTTTTTTCGCGGGCGCACATGAATCTCATGGAAAATCAAGTAAATTTGCAGAATATTCGATTTTATTCAGAAAACTAAACCCGACGACAGATGCCGGTACGCTACTTCAAATACGACCAACCTTTCGCGCTCGAAAACGGAGAGAAGCTTCCCGAGCTGACCATCGCCTACCACACGTTCGGAACGTTCAAAGGGAACAACGCGGTCTGGGTCTGCCACGCGCTGACAGCCAACTCGGACGTAGCCGACTGGTGGCCGCATACGGTCGAACAGGGCCGGTTTCTCGACCCGAAGCGTTATTTCATCGTCTGCGCGAACATCATCGGCTCGCATTACGGATCGACCGGTCCGTTGAGCATCGATCCCGCGACCGGGAAGCCGTACTACGGCACATTCCCCTTCATCACGGTACGCGACATGGTCAACGCCCATTTTCTGCTGGCCGACCACCTCGGCATCGCATCGGCTCACGCCGTCGTCGGCAGTTCGATCGGCGGATTCCAGGCCCTCGAAATGGCGCTGACGCGACCGAACTTCGCCCGAAAACTGGTATTGATCGCAACGGCGGCCCGCAGCCAGCCGTGGGCCATCGCTTTCAACGAATCGCAGCGCATGGCCATCGAAACGGACGCCAGTTTCGGACAGGAAGACCCTGAAGCCGGGAAAAAGGGTATGCGGGTTTCCCGGTCGATCGGTCTGCTCAGCTACCGCGGTTCGTCGGCTTACAACGCCACGCAGCAGGAAAACGACAACCTGTACAAAATAGCCGGATTCCGGGCGACGACCTACCAGCAATACCAGGGTGACAAACTGTGCCGCCGTTTCGACGCCTACTCCTACTACCGCCTGACGCAGGCTTTCGACTCGCACAACGTCGGACGCTACCGCGGCGGCATCGAAAGCGCGCTCGGATCGGTCGCGAGCCCGACGATGGTCGTGGGAATTTCGTCGGACATGATCTTTCCCGTCTCGGAACAGGTCTTCCTGTACCGTCACATCCCGCAATGCCAGCTACGGCTGATCGACTCGCCGTTCGGCCACGACGGGTTCCTGGTCGAATACGACAAGCTGAACGCGCTGCTCAAACCGTTCATCGGTACGCCGACGGCCCGGTAACATCCCGTTATTTTCACCGGGAATGTTGCTTTTCGGCATTTTTTTTTCGATATTGCCGCAACCCGGATCAAATCGGAATACCTAAAATATTTAACCAAACTGATATGAAACTTTCTACTTTTTGCCGGATTCCGGCCCGCCGCATTGCGAAAACAGGCATCTGCACCCTCTCCGTACTACTGGGAACGGGACTTTTCGTATCGGCGCAAACCGTTACGGACCGGTTCGCGCCGCTTCCGGCAGGCGCCGTCCGGCTGACCAATTTTCTCGAAAACGACATCCGGAACTCGATCGAACATTGGAACAAAGGCGAACTGCCCTACCGCGAATTCGTGGAATTTTTCCGTTCCCAGGCTGCGCCCCAATTCGCCCTCGGCGAAATGTGGGGCAAAGCGGTGCGCTCGGGCTGCATGTTTTACCGATACACCCAGGACCCGGAACTCAAAAGCATCCTGAAGGCGACGGTCGAAGACCTGCTTTCGGTACAGAATCCCAACGGCAGTATCAGCTGTACGCCCGAAGAGCAGCAGCCCGGCGGGGAGAACGGCGACCTGTGGGAGCGCAAGTACGTCATGCTCGGACTGGATGAATACTATCGCTGGGTCGAACAGAACCCCGCCGTACTGGAGGCGTTGAAAAAACACGCCGACTGCCTCATCGCGCAAATAGGACATGCGCCCAAGACGGAAATCGTCGATCTGGGCTGGAGCGCCACCAACATCGGCCACGAAGCGTGCCACATCGAATCCAGCACGCTGCAGGAACCCTTCATGCGGCTGTACAACTGGACCGGCGAGCAACGGTACCTGGACTTCGCCTCGTACATCGTCGAATCGGGCGGAACCAAGCATTTCGATCTGATCCAGCAAGCCTGCGACAACACTCTCCCTTACAAGATGAGCGGCCATTACCCCAAGGCGTACGAAATGATGTCGATGTTCGAAGGGGTCGTAGAATACTACCGGGCAACGGGCGACGAGCGCTGCAAACAAGCATTCATGAACCTGTACGACAACATCCGGAAAAACGAAATCACCATCATCGGCAACGCCGGGGCCGATCAGCCCTACCACCCCTACGTCGCCGGGGAGGCGTGGGGCAACACCGCTTTCGAACAAACCAACCCCGACATCACCCGCATGATGGAGACCTGCGTGGGGGTAACCTGGCTGAAATTCTGCTCCCAGATCATGCGCCTGACCGGCGATCCCTCGCCCGTGGACGAGATCGAAAAATACGTCTATAACGGCCTGCTCGGGGCGATGAAACCTTCGGGCGACGGGTTCAGTTACGTGAATCTGCTGAACGGCAACAAGGTCGTCAATTACGGCTGGGGCTGGCATTTCGGCGATTTTTACGTCACCTGTTGCAACCTCAACGGTCCGATGGGACTGGCCTACATTCCGTACGTAGCCGTCATGGAAGACGATCGGGGGCCGATCGTCAATCTGTACAATGCGAGCGAAATCGACATGACGACGCCCCGTAAACGCCCGCTGAAACTCTCCCTCGAAACGGATTTCCCGCTGACCGGCAACGTGATCATCGAAGTCACGCCCGAAAAGAAAGAAGAATTCACCCTGAAATTGCGCATTCCTTCCTGGAGCGCGAATACCGTCGTCAAAGTGAACGGAAAGACGCAGGAAGTCGCGCCGGGCACCTACGCCGAATTGACGCGCAAATGGCAGGCCGGCGACCGCATCGAGGTCGCTTTCGACATGACCTGCCGCGTCATCGACGCGCCGCACGGCAGCAACCGCAAAGGAGATAATTTCCAGGCGGTCGTCTGGGGCCCGATCGTACTGGCCCGCGACCAGAACATCGATCCCGATTACGACAAGCCGGTACGGATAATCGCCGACGAAAACGGAATCGTCAAAATCAGAAAAGTGAACCCGACCCTGCCGACCACACGAATAGAGTTTGCGGTTCCGACCGCCGACGGCGAGATCCGGATGACCGACTACGCCTCGGTCAACGGATGGGAGGGAGCCCAAATATGCACCTGGCTGCCGGTAAAAACGGAATAGACGGCCGGATTCATCCAAAAAGCGGAGATACACGGACGAACGCGTTCATGTGTTTTCCAATCGAACGCACGATCCTCCCGGCAAGACGCTCCAGTCTGTCCGGACGACATACGGAAACGAATCAGGCGACGGGAAACTCTGAAATTCCGTCGCCTGATTCGTATTCATTCCGGAAATCTGACAATCCGGAAATTTCGCCGGGCGGCAGTCAGGCCTATGCTCCCGGACGCACTTCGTTCGTCAGTCTCCGCCCGTCCGAGAAATCGCGGACATTTTGCAGGGTCGTATGCGCGATGTTATCCAGCGCCTCACGGGTGAAAAAACCTTGGTGGGAGGTCACGATCACATTGTTGAACGACAACAGGCGCGCCAGCATATCGTCGCCCATGATCCGGTCGGAGGTATCCTCGTAAAAGTAAGCCGCTTCCTCCTCGTAAACGTCGAGACCGGCCGAACCGATCTTTTTCTTTTTCAACCCCTCGATCAAAGCCTCCGTATGGATCAGTTGTCCCCGCCCCGTATTAATGAGCATCATCCCTTCTTTCATCTGATCGATGGCTTTTTCATTGATCATATACCGGGTCTGCTCGGTCAGGGGACAATGCAGCGAAATGATGTCCGATTGCCGGAACAACTGTTCGAGCGGCACGTACTCCACTCCTTCGTTCGCCGCGAACTCCCGGTCGGGATAAAGGTCGTACGCCAGTATATTCAACCCGAAACCCTTTAATATGCGGATCAACACCTTCGCTATTTGGCCCGTTCCGACGATTCCGGCCGTTTTTCCGTACATATCGAACCCCAACAGGCCGTGCAATGAGAAATTACCGTCGCGCGTACGCCAGTAGGCGCGGTGGATCTTGCGGTTGAGCGCCAGCATCAACGCTACGGCATATTCGGCCACGGCATAAGGCGAATAGGCCGGCACGCGCACCACCGGAATGCGGTGCCTTGCCGCGGCATTCAAATCCACGTTGTTGAAACCCGCGCAACGCAATGCGATCAGCTTCACTCCCATGGCGGCAAGCCGGCCGATGGTTTCGGCATCGGCCGTATCGTTCACGAAAATACACACGACGTCGGTATCCTGCGCCAGAGCCACATTATTGAGATTCAAATGGCTCCGGTGGTAGTTGAATTCGAATCCGAAGGCGGCATTGGCCCGGTCGAACGAATCCCGGTCGTAAGGCTGTGTTCCGAAAAATGTTATTTTCATTTGTATTTTTTTAATGTATCGGTTTTTGACAAAACAGTCGTTCTACTTTTCACGGTTATGGTGAATCATAACAAATATCATGAAAATCTTCCGCGCAGCGCTTTAAATTTAACCGCATTTTCCACAATACCGCAGAATTACCCCATGTATCCAACGGCTGAAAGCCGACGGAGCAGTTCCGAAGTATAAAACCGGCTGGTAAAACGGTCTATCCATCACGGTCTGCCGTCGGCTTTATCAGTAAAACCGTGAAAAGCGGAGACGATCTTACCGCCCCTTACGTCGAATGATTTCGGCCGGCATGTCCTTTTGAAAAAACGGGCCGCAAAAAACAAAATATCAAACGTTTCGACCGTTTTTTAGTATTTTGTTTATTTTTTTGGCAGGAAATATGGTGAAATTGCCGGGAAGAGGGTTACTTTTGTATTCATTTTGAAAAGACCGGAACCGGCGAAAGACGCATCCCGAAGCGGACGGGTCCGCAACCGGATTCGAAAAACAGTCATAAAACGATAAAACCGATGAAATATCCCGAATCAGTAAATATCCTTTTATTGGGCTCAGGGGGCCGTGAACATGCCTTTGCATGGAAAATCGCTCAAAGCAAGCGGCTGGCGCGGCTGTATATCGCTCCGGGGAACGCAGGCACCGCCGTATGCGGGACGAACGTGGACATCAATCCGGTCAATTTCGCGGCCGTCAAACAGTTCGTGCTGTCGAACAACATCAACATGGTCGTCGTCGGCCCGGAAGAACCGCTGGTAAAAGGGATTTACGATTTTTTCAAGGAAGACCATCAGATCAGCAACATCCCCGTGATCGGCCCGTCGACGGTCGGGGCGCGGCTCGAAGGGAGTAAGGATTTCGCCAAGGATTTCATGATCCGCCACCGTATTCCGACGGCCGCCTACCGTAGTTTCACGAAGAAAAACGCCGACGAAGCCAAAGCCTTTCTCGAAACGCTGAAAGCGCCTTACGTGTTGAAAGCCGACGGACTGGCCGCCGGAAAAGGAGTGCTGATCGTCGATTCGCTCGAAACGGCGAAAGCCGAGTTGGATACGATGCTCAACGGGCGTTTCGGGCACGCCGGCGACACGGTCGTGATCGAAGAGTTCCTGTCGGGAATCGAATGTTCGGTTTTCGTAGCCACCGACGGCAAGAATTTCAGCGTGCTGCCCGTCGCAAAAGATTACAAGCGGATCGGCGTCGGGGACACCGGCCCGAACACCGGCGGCATGGGGGCCGTATCGCCGGTTCCGTTCGCCGACGCAAAATTTATGGACAAGGTCGTATCGACCATCGTCGAACCGACCGTCAAAGGGCTCTCTGCCGATAAGATCGACTACAAAGGATTTATTTTCATCGGATTGATGAACGTGCAAGGCGATCCTTATGTGATCGAATACAACGTCCGCATGGGCGATCCCGAAACCGAAGCGGTGCTGCCGCGCATCGAATCGGACATCGTCGAACTGTTCCAGGGCATCGCTTACGGCGGACTCGACCAATACGAACTGAAAATCACCCCGGCGACCGCCGCCACAGTGGTCTGCGTATCCGGCGGCTACCCGGGCGACTATGCCAAAGGCATGGAAATCAAAGGACTCGGCAACACGGCAGACAGCATCGTCTTCCATGCGGGAACCACGGCCAAAGGCGGCAAAACGTTTACGGCAGGCGGGCGCGTGCTGGCCGTCACGTCGTTCGGCGACAACATTACGGACGCCGTCGGCAAATCCTACAAAACGATCGAAGGAATCGGCTACGAAGGGAAATACTACCGCACGGACATCGGAAAAGACCTGCTGTAACGGCAGGGGAAGGCCATGGGAGAGATCACCCGCCTGAACCTGAGTTGGACGCTGCTGTTCTTCGGACTGTTCCTGGGGCTTTTTTGGGGACGGTCGGAGTTGCTACCGACAGCGGCGGGCGGCGCCGATATGCCGCTGGGATCGTTGCTGAACCGGTTCTCCGCGACATATCCGATTGCGGCGAAAACGCTGGCTGCCGTACTGCTTTTCCTGAACAGCATCCTGTTGCTGCGGATCGTCTCCCGCAACATGATCCTGACCGACCGGAGCTACATGCCGATCATCGTCTACCTGCTCGTCGCTGCCGGTTGCGGTTTCGGCAGCTCGGCGCTCGGCGCCATAACCGTTTCGCTGCTGGCAGTCTGCTCGTTCGATCAGATGTTGGGTTCGTTCCGGAGAGCCGTCCAATACGGAAAGCTGTTCAATGCGGCGCTGCTGGCCGGTCTTGCACCCCTGGTCTGGTCGCACGCCGTCGTTTATGCGTTTCTGCTGCCCGTTTCGTTGATCCTGTTCAAAAAAGGCGGCCGCGAATGGATCGTGGCATGGGTCGGCTTTTTGTTGCCGTGGGCGATCTGCTCGTGGCTGACCACCCTGGCCATAGGCTGTTTCATTGGTCTCCTCCCTGTATTTCATGTAAGCCCACCGGGGTTACGTCCTTTTCCGTAAGCCCCAGCTTTAGCCCGGCCACCAGCGCTGCGGCGGTGTCCAGGCTTGTCAGGCATGTAATTTTATACTCCGTGGCCGCGCGGCGCAGGCGGAATCCGTCGCGCTCGCTGTGGCGGCCTTTGGTCGGCGTATTCAAAATCAGGCAGACCTCGCCGGCGTGGATCAGGTCCATCATATTGGGCGAAGACTCCTTGATGCGCCGCACCATATTGGCCGGCACAAAGCTCTTATTCAACAGCTGTGTTGTGCCTGCCGTAGCGTAAAGCTTATATCCCAGGGCTGCCAAGTCCTCTGCAATGGGCAGCACATCCTGCTTATCGTTGTCCGCGATGGACAGCAGCACCGCCCCCTTCTGCGGGATGGTCATCCCCGCGCCCATCAAGCCCTTTAACACGGCGCGGGTATAGTCCTTGTCCACGCCCAGCACCTCGCCGGTGGATTTCATCTCCGGCCCCAGGCTGACCTCCAGCTGCGGCAGCTTTTCAAACGAAAATACATGCACCTTGACGGCATA
>ERZ791923.3465-NODE-3465-length-12046-cov-3.235510_pt1 | contig 12046 bp, 9 predicted proteins | sample MGYA00510133_ERZ791923 | MGnify/ENA primary metagenome ERZ791923 (study PRJEB30046, sample SAMN00792106) | human gut metagenome | study: EMG produced TPA metagenomics assembly of the A metagenome-wide association study of gut microbiota in type 2... | reverse complement strand
GGGAATGCCGGCAAGGATATCATAGATGGCGCCGGAAATGCCGGCAAGGATGTGATAGACGGAGCAGGCGATGCCGGAAAAGATGTGATAGACGGAGTGGGCAATGCCGGAAAAGATGTGATAGACGGAGCAGGCGATGCCGGCAAGGATGTAATAGACGGCGCAAAGGATGCCGTAGATGATGCCGGAAACGCTGTAAAAAAGAGTGTTGATGGTGGAAACAACAACTAACAGCTATTTATAAAAAGAAAACAGTCACTATATATGCTTCAATGGCTGCAAAAACAAAAGCACCGACAACGTCGCTGATAAAATGCACACCTGATATCACGCGGACACAGGCAATGATAGCTGCAAGGACTGTAAGCACAATGCCGATGAACCATAAAGGCGAAGCAGCAGGTGAGCATATTAAAACAGTAAATGCAATTATAAATGCAGAAAAAACATGCCTGCTAGGAAAGGACCTGCCGAGGGTATCCTTTGGAATGACAGGCGTCATATCAAATTTTTCGTATGGGCGTGGTCTGTTTACGATATATCTGAAAACCGATACTGCAATAAAGCCGACAAGCGGAGCAATGATTGAGAGTGCAAGCATATGACCGGCTGTAAAGCACAGATACAGCACGTATACAGGGTATGTGATAAAAACTAAATAAGTGCATATTTTATTGATTAATTCAAGCTTTCGGGCTGCCCTGTTATTTTCACGGAATGGGGCAGTCATTTTTATGTATGTATTTTTTTTCATGTTTATTTACCATCGTTTATTTAAGAAATATTGTATTGCAACTACCTAGAGTGGTGTCAACTGCCCTTGCGGTACTGTAGAGGTGTCATGCCATAGTGCTTTTTGAAGGCTCTGTTAAAATATGACAGGCTTTCAAACCCCACTTCACCGGAAATAGAAAGCACCGAGCTGTCTGAGCTTTGCAAAAGTCTCGCAGCCATGGTCAGGCGGTAGTCCTTTAAATAGTCAACGAACGATGTGCCCATGGTTTCTTTAAAATACCTCATAAAATGAGACTCGGAAAATCCGGCTACATCAGCGATATCGGCAATGGAGATTTTGTCGGCATAATTATTTTCCACATATTTGAGCACAACCTTCATCTTATCAAGAGTTTTTTTGCTTTTTAGTGGCTTTGTCAGATTACGGCATCGGTTATCAAGCACAAAAAAGAATTCATAGAGCTTGCTCTTTATATAAAGCTGATAGCCCTGCGGCATCGTCTTGCAAATCTCATCGCATGCATCTATTGGAGCCACGACATCCTCGTAGTATGGATACACCGGTGTAAAAACCGTCGGAACTGTGAATCTGCCGGCTAAGAGAGGTGTAAGAAAATCCTCCTTGGTGTAATCGTACTTTCCGGGAAGCAGCATCGACAGGGAAAATATGATATTTTCGTACTCCATCGATTCATCCATATATTGGTCTATAGAGTGAAGCTGTCCCGGCAGAATCAGCACAAGGCTTGGCGCTGTGACATGGTACTCCTTAAAATCCACAGATATATGACCGCAGCCCTTCTTTATATAGATAAGCTCCATGTCATCATGCCAGTGCAGCGGAACTCCGGAAAAATCAAGAGGAATAGAGCACAGGTAGGTATTGTATGGGAACGTAAGCTCCACATGTGTTTTGGCTTCGTGATAATTTTCATATTCTAATATATTCATGATGATATTTTAGCATATTATTTCTTGAAAAGCCACTAAAAATACCGAAAAATGATAGGATTGTGCAAGTTTTCGACTGTATATTGCAAGAATTGTGCAGTGTAATGGATTATACTTGATTCATCAAATGACACAAGGAAGTTAAGCACGCTAAATGAAAATTAGTTAATTTGACACATTGGCGTGTACACATGATAACAGATTTGGGAGGAAATCAGAATGGCAATCATGCAGGAAATCGAAACAAAGCTTCAGAAGGGAATCAGCGTTAGTACAGACGAGGAAGTATACTACGCATTACTTGAGCTTGTAAAAGACAAGGCAGAGAAAAAGGTTTCAAACAAAGGAAAGAAAAAGCTCTACTACATCTCAGCAGAGTTCCTTATCGGAAAGCTTTTATCAAACAACCTTATCAACTTAGGTATCTACGATGAAGTTAAAGAGACTCTTGAGAAGAACGGAAAGTCACTTGCTGAAATCGAGGAAATCGAGCTTGAGCCTTCACTTGGAAATGGTGGACTTGGACGTCTTGCAGCATGCTTCATAGATTCAATCGCAACACTCGGGCTCAACGGAGACGGTGTAGGCCTCAACTACCACTATGGGTTATTCAAGCAGGTATTTGAGAACAATCTCCAGAAGGAGACTCCAAACCCATGGATTACAAAGGAGAGCTGGCTTACAAAGACAGATATCACATATCCTGTAAGCTTTGGCGGATTCACAGTACAGTCAAGACTTTACGATATCGACGTAGTTGGATACAACAACCGTACAACAAAGCTTCACTTATTCGACATCGAGTCAGTTGATGAGTCAATCGTAGGCGACACAATTGATTTCGACAAGGATGATATCAAGAAGAACCTTACATTATTCTTATATCCTGATGATTCAGATGATAAGGGACGTCTTCTTCGTGTATACCAGCAGTATTTCATGGTATCAAACGCAGCAAGACTTATCCTTGCAGAGGCAGAGGCAAAGGGCTCTAATTTACATGACCTTGCTGATTATGCAGCAGTTCAGATTAACGATACACATCCATCAATGGTTATTCCAGAGCTTATCCGTCTCCTTCAGGAGAAGGGCATCCTGATGGATGAGGCTATTGAGATTGTATCAAAGGTTTGTGCATACACTAACCACACAATCCTTGCAGAGGCTCTTGAGAAATGGCCAATCAGCTTCTTGGAGAAGGCAGTTCCACAGCTTATGCCAATCATCCGTGAGCTTGACAACAAGGTTCGCGCAAAGGTAGCTGATGAGAGCACATACATCATCAAGGATGGTCTTGTACACATGGCACACATGGATATTCATTTCGGATATTCTGTAAATGGTGTTGCATACCTCCACACAGAGATTTTAAAGAATACAGAGCTCAACAACTTCTACAAGTTATATCCTGAGAAGTTCAACAACAAGACAAACGGTATCACATTCCGTCGTTGGTTAATGTCTTGTAACCCGGAGCTTTCAGCATACATCACAGAGCTTATCGGTGACGGCTGGAAGAAGGATGCAAACGAGTTAGAGAAGCTTGGCAATTTCATCAATGATGACGCTGTTCTCACAAAGCTTGTTGACATCAAGAACGCAAAGAAGACAGAGCTTGCTTCTTACTTAAAGAAGACTCAGAATCTCGATGTACCTGACAATTCAATCTTTGATATCCAGGTTAAGAGACTTCACGAGTACAAGAGACAGCAGCTCAACGTGCTTTACATCATCCGTAAGTACTTTGAGATCAAGGCAGGCAAGAAGCCATCTACACCAATCACATGCTTCTTCGGTGCAAAGGCAGCTCCTGCATATATCATTGCAAAGGATATCATCCATGCAATCCTCTGCTTACAGCAGATTATCAACAATGATCCTGAGGTAAGTCCATACCTTAAGGTATTCATGGTTGAGAACTACAACGTAACATTAGCTGAGAAATTATTCCCGGCTGCAAATATTTCAGAGCAGATTTCTCTTGCTTCTAAGGAGGCATCAGGAACAGGAAACATGAAGTTCATGCTTAACGGTGCTATTACACTTGGAACAAGTGACGGAGCAAACGTAGAGATAGCTGAGCTTGTCGGCGATGAGAACATCTATGTATTCGGTGAGGATTCACAGACTGTTATCGACAGATATGAGAGAGGCGACTACTGCTCTAAGGATTACTATGACAAGGATGCAGACTTAAAGAAGGCTGTTGACTTCCTTGTAAGTGATGAGATGATGAAGGTTGGTTCTAAGGAGAACTTAGAGAGACTTTACAACGAGCTCCTCAACAAAGACTGGTTCATGACATTCCCAGACTTTGAGGATTACTGCAAGACAAAAGAGAAGGCTTACGCTGATTATGAGGATAAGAAGGCTTGGGCTAAGAAGATGCTTGTCAACATCAGCAAGGCTGGTTTCTTCTCTTCTGACAGAACAATCAAGCAGTACAATGATGAAATCTGGCATTTAGAGGCCTAGAATTTTTCTTCCTCCTTTAAATACAAATTGGGCTTAAGAACTCCTGCGGGTGCATCCCGCGGGGGTTCTTTTTTTTGATAGAGTACGGGACGTAAGCGCAGGGGACGGCGTACACACATACTCTTGCGTTCGCTACGCTACGCTGCCAAGTGTCTGTACGGATTATGCCCGGAGTGTTTCGCAGGCTGACGAAACCGGCTTTTATGCGCCGTCCGTGGCGCATAACGCCTTGCCCCGCCGTCCATGGCGGTGCATTTCTGTGGTTCTAAGCATAATCCTACAGACACTAGGCAGCTTCGCTATGCGCTCTCGCAAGAGTACGTGTGCACGCCGTCCCCTGCGCTTACGTCCCTTACGTTGTGGCAAAATGTGTGTGGTGACGTGTGCGCACCGGTGGCCGGTGCTTACGTCTTACTATGTTGTGAAGAGATGTGAGATGATGTGTTGCACTACTTACCGATACTTATATTTTTTATGGGAAAGTGAGGTTTGTGGGCGTGGTGGGGGATACACAGTCTCGTGAGAGCGAATAGCGAAGCTGTCTAGACACTGTTGAATTATGCCCATGCAACACAGAAATGGCCCGGCATGGACGCCGGGGCAAGGAGAAATAGAGCCATGGAAGGCGAGTTTCGACGGTTTCGTCGAGCATAGAAAGCCTACAAGGCATAATTCCTACAGTATCTTGGCAGCGCAGCGTAGCACTTCCGAGACTGTGTATCCCCCACCACGCACATAAACCGTGAACTGCGGGCCCCCTAGCAGAAATGTAAGGGCGGGATTTACAAGTTTGGCAAATACATATATAATAAGGGGAAGAATATACACATGGAGAACTATTATGATAAAGAATAAATTTATGGCACTCACGCTTACCGTAGTGCTCACGGCAGGCATGCTTACCGGCTGTGGCTCCCGCGATAAGGCAAAGGACAAGGATGCGTACAGACAGTATGGCATCAACTGTATAGAAAACGGCAGCTATGATGATGCGGTCGATGCTTTTCAGAAGGCACTGGACCAGTCGGTGGGCTCGGTAGGCGCAGAGGAGCTTGACATATGTTATTATAAGGCAAAGGCACAGTATTTAAGCGGTGACGTGGATGGAGCAATTGATACATATACGGCTATTATCGACTATAATAAGGATTCTGACGCATACTATCTGAGAGGCTGTATATATTTTGCCAAGAATGATTCAGACAAGGGCTTGAAGGATTTTAAGACGGCGCTCAGTGAGAATAATGATAATTATGAGCTCTATCTTGGCGTTTATGAGACCTTGTCAAAGTATGGCATGAATGACCAGGGAAAGGAATACCTGGATAATGCCTTAAAGCTTAAGGCAAAAACTGCTGATGACTATATGCAGAGAGGCCGTATATACACCATGCTCGGAGATTATGATTCAGCAATAAAGAGTCTGAAAAAGGCTGTTGATGAGAAGCTTGTCAAGGCAAACTACTATATGGGTGAGGTATATCAGAAGCAGGGCGACAATGACAGCTCGCAGAAGTATTTTAAGAAATACCTGGACAGCGGTGAGGCAGATTCGTATGAGCTGATGAATATGGGACAGGCGCAGATGGACAATGGTAACTATGACACTGCGATTATTTATTTTCAGAACGCACTTGAACTTGAAAGTGTGCCGAATAAGCAGCAGATAACAAAGGCTATGATTATAGCATATGAGTATTCCGGCGATTTTGCCACAGCAAAGAGCAAAATGGAGGAATACATGAAGGATTATCCTGATGACGAGGATGCAGCAAGAGAATATCAGTTTTTGGAGACCAGATAGATTATGGCAGATACTATTAAGATAGAGGATATTGAGGAGAGAGTAGTGCTCGTCGGAGTAAGCGAGCAGGACGGTGATGATGCAGATGATTCACTTTCAGAGCTTGCGGAGCTGGTAAAGACAGCAGGTGCGACAGTTGTAGGCACACTTATCCAAAGAAGAGAAAAAATTCATCCGGGCACGTATGTCGGCACCGGCAAGGTGGCAGAGATTGCAGAGCTTGTGGAGAGTACAGGGGCAACAGGCATCGTGTGCGATGATGAGCTGAGTCCTGCACAGCAGAAAAATCTGGAGATGTACCTTGACACAAAGGTTATGGACAGGACACTTGTTATTCTTGATATTTTTGCATCAAGAGCCACAACAAGTGAGGGTAAGATACAGGTTGAGCTTGCTCAGCTTAAGTACAGATTAAGCCGTTTGTCGGGACTGGGAAAGTCCATGTCAAGGCTTGGCGGTGGAATAGGAACAAGAGGTCCCGGAGAGAAAAAGCTTGAGGTAGACCGTCGTCTTATAAATGACAGGATAGCACAGCTTCGAAGAGAGCTGAAAGAGGTGCAGAAGCACAGAGATATCACAAGGGCAAAGCGTGAAAAAAATAAAGTACCGGTTGTTGCGATAGTAGGATATACTAACGCAGGTAAGTCCACGCTGTTAAATCACCTGACAGAGGCAGATGTGCTTGAGGAGGATAAGCTCTTTGCAACGCTTGATCCTACAACGCGTATTCTTGCGCTTGATGGCAAGCAGCAGGTGCTTTTAACTGATACGGTCGGGTTTATCAGAAAGCTGCCGCATCATCTGATAGAGGCCTTCAAGAGCACCCTTGAGGAGGCAAAGTACGCTGACATCATTTTCCATGTGGTGGACGCATCAAATATGCAGCGAGAAAAGCAGATGTTCATAACCTACCAGACATTGGATGATCTTGGTGTAAAAGACAAGAAATTTGTCACACTTTTTAATAAGCAGGATGCCCGCACAGACAACGAACCGCTGCATGATTTCAGGGCAGATTATACTCTTAACATTTCAGCGGCAAAGGACCTGGGATTAGATGAGGTAAAATCTCTTTTAGAGGAGATATTAAGAGAGAACAAGGTATATATTGAGAGAATTATCCCATATGATAAGGCTGGCGTGATACAGCTCATCAGAAAGCAGGGCGAGCTTGTGTCGGAGGAATATGTGGCTGATGGGATACAGATAAAGGCATATGTGCCGATGGAGGTGTACGGCAGGCTCGATTAGGGTGCTGCTTCGCTATATCATTATATTAAGCGAGGAATTTAAAATGTCGAAAACGCGTTCAATCCGCTGGGACAAGCTGGACAACACAGCAAATCTGTTCCCTAGTATAGCGGGGGAGAGCATGACAAATGTATATAGGATCTCAGTCACCTTAACTGATGAGATTGACAGTGAAAAGCTGCAGGAGGCACTGGATATAGTGCTTCCGAAGTTTGGTCTGTTTAATGTGAGACTCAGGATGGGAGTATTCTGGAACTATTTTGAGGAAAATGGCAAAAAGGCACCAAAGGTGCATGAGGAAAATACATTTCCGTGCAGATTTATAAGACCGAACAAGAATCACAGCTATCTTTTCAGGGTGACATACTATAAGAACAGAATAAATCTTGAGGTATTTCATGTGTTGACAGATGGCATGGGCGGCATCAATTTCCTTAGGGAGCTCACCTACCAGTATCTGCGTCTCACACATCCGGAGATTGCAAAGCTAAAGGGCGATTCATTGACGCAGGGCACATCCTTAAATAGAGAGGACAGCTTTGTAAAGAACTATAAATCAAGTAAGCCAAGTGGCTTTAACAGGCAGAAGGCGTATCTTTTAAAGCTGGAAAAGGTACCTGATGGAGAGTTTGGGCTGATACATGGCATGATGCCTGTATCACAGCTGAAGCAGGTCTGCCACCGCTATGGAGTTTCCATAAATGATTATCTGGTAGCATGCTTTGTGTGGAGTGTGTATCAGGAGTGTTTTCACGGCATGCCAAACGATATGCCTGTCAGGGTTGCAGTTCCTGTGAATCTTCGTCCTTATTTTGACTCCGTGACCACAAAGAACTTTTTTGTCATGATATCTGCTGAGTTCAGACCGCAAAACAGCTCCTACACATTTGAGGAGGTGCTTAAAATAGTGACGGATTCCATCAATTCACAGATTTCGAAGGAGCATCTGGAGGATCTTTTCTCATACAGTGTGTCAAATCAGAAAAATATCCTGATGAGACCGGTGCCTCTTTTTATAAAAAATCTGGCAATGAAGGCGGTCTATACGCAGTCGGCACTGGCAAACACCACCACTATCACCAATATTGGAAATATAAAGGTGGAGCCGGAATACGAGCCGTATATAACAGGCTTTTATTCCTTTATACCAATGTCCAAGGGACAGCCTATGAAGGGCACCATATGCTCCTACAAGGACACGCTGGTGTTTACTTTCTCATCTATTCTGGCCGATACGATGATTCAGAGAAGCTTTTTTAAGAAGCTTGTAAATGACGGAGTGGAAGTGACAATTGAGACAAATGGAGAGTATTATGACTAAATGCATGAAATGCGGTGTGTATATTGCAGACAATACAGATAAATGCCCGCTCTGCCAGCAGGTTGTGGCACCGGTTGAACTGTCATCGGACAATCATCAGGGCACTGAATGGGTTTTTGAACAGCATAATGATGTGCCGGATAAGTGCGTAAACGATACAGATAGTGCAGCAAAGAGGGCAGATAGTACAGCAAGCCATGACAACGGTACGAGATATCCTGACGTCAAGGGCGCATCAAGAAAATACAGATTGCTGGAAAATATCATATTGTTTCTGTCTATAGTAGGACAGATTGTGCTGACAACTGTTGATTACATGACAGACAATGAGATAAACTGGAGCTTTATAGTGCTTCTTGTTGTAATCTATGCGAATGTGACGCTGCGTCTGGCAATAGTCGGAAGAAACGGATATATATTTAAAATTGTAAGCACATTTGTGTTCACGGTGCTGTTTCTCGAGGGAATAGACCTGCTCACAGGAGCCAGTGGCTGGGCACTTACATTTGTTTTCCCAAGTGCCATACTGGCGATGGTTCTTGCAACAATTATACTTATGATAGTAAACATAAGAAACTGGCAGAGCTACATGATGATGCAGCTTTTTCTTGTGCTGATGAGCGTGATTGCGATGATACTTGTGGCAGTCAAGATCATATGGTTCCCATATCTGGCAATGGGAGCGATGGGCGCATCGCTGTTTTTGTTTCTCGGAACACTGATTATCGGTGACAAAAGAGCCAGAACAGAGCTGAAACGGAGATTTCATATATGATAGGCTTTCATGGAATAGGAAATTCGCATATGTTTGAGGATGAAGAGATGGGAAACTACCATCCGGAAATTGAAAACGGCGATAGTAATGGTGATAATGAAACTGGAATAATAGGAGCTTTGGGTAATAAGCTTGAAAAGACGTTTAAGAATTCATTATCTGCCATGAAAAGTGAGCATGCGGAAAAAGTCCATAGCAATGCAGCTGTGGCAGATGAAGAAGTCAGTATACAGGGAAAAATACTTGCTAATCTGATGGGACATATCACAAATGACCTTGCAATCGGCAAAAAAATAAAATCCGGAGAGCTCAGGAAGCGCATGAAGGAACCTGCATGGCTTGTTCCGGACTGCTTTGTAACAGAGGATATAGATATGGGCGGTTTCACTATGAAGCTTTTATCTTCAAAGGAAAACCCAAATACAGAGCGTGTGATACTGCAGCTGCATGGTGGTGGATATATGGGGGCAGTGCGCAATGCATACTATGTATTTGCAGGCCTTTATAATGAGGTAAGTGAGGGCTGCTCAGTGCTCACGCCTGACTATCGCGTGGCGCCGGAGCACCCGTATCCGGCAGCACTTGAGGATGCCATAGCCTGCTATAAATGGCTCTTGTCACAGGGCTGGTTTGGCTCGCAGATTGTGCTGGCAGGAGACTCAGCGGGCGGAGGCCTTGCAATGTGCCTCACCATGTATCTTCGTGACCACGACATGCCGCTTCCGGCAGGAATAGTAGCCATGTCACCATGGACAGACCTCACAGCAGGCGGAGAGTCATATGAGACAAACTACGAAAAGGACCCACTGTTTGGGAACACAAGGGACAGTCTAATCTACGTGAATGACTATCCCGGTGACCACGATAAAATGGATCCATACATATCGCCGCTGTTTGGCGATTTCAGAGGCTTCCCTCCAATGCTCATACAGGCGGGCTCGATAGAGATGCTCTTATCTGACTCGGTCGATGCCGCTGCAAAGGCAAGAAATCAGGGCGTTAAGGTGCGCCTGTCAGTGTATGAAGGCATGTTTCATGTGTTCCAGATGGGATATCTCAATTTCCCGGAGTCCAAGCGTGCATGGGCGGAGGTCAAGCGTTTCCTAAAGGTGATTAAAGAGGAAGAATAGAGGAGAAGCAGATAATGATTACCGGAGAATTAAGAAATAAAATAGATAAAATATGGGAAACATTCTGGACAGGTGGCATCACAAATCCATTAGATGTTATAGAACAGTTTACATATTTACTCTTTATAAAGCAGCTTGACGAAGTTGAGACAACAAAAGAAAACGAGGCAAATTTTCTCGGTGTAGACTATGAGTCTATGTTTCCGGGTGAATGTCAGAAATACCGCTGGAGCAAATTCAAAAATCTCGGTTCAGCAGAGGAAATGTATGAGCTTGTTTTAAATGGAGTGTTTCCGTTTATAAAGAATCTGCATCAGGACGGGGATTCGGCCTATGCCAGATATATGGGAGATGCTATATTCAAGATTCCCACCGCGGCAATGCTGTCAAAAATAGTCGATGGAATAGATAAGCTTGAGCTGGGAGATGAAGATTCTAAGGGAGATTTATACGAGGATCTTCTCTCAAAGGTTGCAACAGCCGGAACTAATGGACAGTTCAGAACACCGCGACACATTATAAAAATGATGGTCGAGCTTGTAAAACCGGCACCGGATGATACAATAATTGATCCGGCAATGGGAAGTGCAGGCTTTCTGATAGAAGCACAGAGCTATCTAAGAGAAAACCATCCGGAGCTTTTACTTCATCAGGAGAGCCTTCAGCATTTCAATAACACTATGTTTTATGGTAACGATATGGACAGAACCATGCTTCGAATCGGAGCTATGAATATGCTGCTTCATGGTGTGGAAAATCCTAATATTTCGTACAGAGACAGTCTTTCAGAGCAGAATACGGATGTTGAAAAATACAGCTTAGTTCTGGCAAATCCGCCGTTTAAGGGAAGTCTGGACTATGAGGCGGTTTCAGCAGATTTGCTTAAAGTGACAAAGACGAAGAAAACAGAGCTACTTTTCTTAGCACTATTTTTGCGTATACTCAAAAAAGGTGGCAGAGCGGCAGTGATTGTTCCTGATGGAGTATTGTTTGGCAGCAGTAAAGCACATAAACAAATCAGAAAAGAAATCATTGAAAACAATAAGCTCAACGCAGTCATATCAATGCCAAGTGGAGTGTTTAAGCCATACGCAGGAGTGTCAACAGCAATCCTTATTTTCACAAAAACAGGCTCAAGTGATACCGACAAAGTATGGTTTTATGATATGAAGGCTGATGGATTAAGTCTTGATGATAAACGTCAGGAAATCGCAGACAATGATATCCCGGATATTATTGAGAGATTCAATCATCTTGATGCAGAGACTGACAGAAAAAGAACGGATCAGAGCTTCTTTGTTCCTGTTGATGAGATTGTCTCAAATGATTATGACCTTTCAATCAATAAGTACAAGGAAATAGTCTATGAGGCTGTGCAATATGAGCCAACCGATGTGATAATAGGAAAGATAGACGCTCTGGAAAGTGAGATACAGGGTGAACTGGCAGAGCTTAAGAAACTGTTGGATGTGTAAAAGCAAATTCGTGTTTGTAAAATTCTTGATAAATAGAATGCATGTTAGACAAAAAGGCGATTAGATGTTAATATAGTATAAAAGAAGTGCTACCGATAGACGGTCAGCCTGATATATGTATTGATTAAA
>ERZ791923.3463-NODE-3463-length-12046-cov-3.659661_pt1 | contig 12046 bp, 7 predicted proteins | sample MGYA00510133_ERZ791923 | MGnify/ENA primary metagenome ERZ791923 (study PRJEB30046, sample SAMN00792106) | human gut metagenome | study: EMG produced TPA metagenomics assembly of the A metagenome-wide association study of gut microbiota in type 2... | reverse complement strand
GGCGGATGATGTGCGGGATCTGCGTGGAACTCGTCACGACCAGACGACCGTTTTCCGCGTAGCAGAAGCAGCCGTGGTTTTCAATGTGGCAGTGCTGTACGGTAGGCGTTTCGTACCAGCCCTCGACTTTGATCAGGCCCGGTTCTTTGATCGCTTCGGCATAATTGCCCGCCGAGGCGGTCGTATGCTTGAGAATGTTGTTGGGGAACGCCTCGTGCAGCTGCGGCGCGCCGGGCTCCATGGCCTTCTGCACGTCGAGCACGAACGGCAATTCCTCGTATTCGACCTCAATGGCGCGTACGGCCTGCATAGCCGCAACCTCATCCTCGGCGATAACAGCGCACACATCATCGCCATAATAGCGCACATGCTGGTTCAGCAGGTGCCGGTCGGCAATATCCTGATGAGACGGGTCCATTGACCACGGGTGGCCAGCCGTGGGGAACGGGATGTCCGGCACATCAAAGCAGGTCAGGATCTTGACAACGCCGGGAATTTTCTCGGCCTTGCTGATGTCAACCGACTTGACGAAGCCGTGTGCAATGGTCGAATGCTTGACTCTGACAATCAGCGCATCCTTTGGGGCCAGATCATCATAGTATTTCGTCCGGCCGGTCGCCTTGTCAAAGGCGTCAACACGAACCTCGCTTCTGCCTACGATGTTCATTCGATTACCTCCATTTGCCGGGTTATAGGCGGATTTTACGCGTCTGCGCATGAAATCCGCCATTTTTCCACTTTTATTTGTTTTTATTGTAGCATATCCGGATTTGAAGAGAAAGCAAAAGCATTATCCTACTTTTTGAATAACGAATTTTTTCGTGAATGTCGAAAAAATCGTATGATTCTTGCGAAAATATGCAAAAATAGCTATACTGTTTTGTAGAAAATCACAAGGAATCGATGATTCCATCGTCTGCGGGTATCAGCGGTTCCTAAAGGAGTACACAATATGGCTGCATTCTCTGCGCCTCCCATCGGCTGCCTGCTCATGGCGGCCGGAAATGCTTCCCGTTTTGGAGAAAACAAGTTGACCGCGCGCTTTGACGGGCAAAGCCTGTTCTCGCGGGCACTTGAGGCGATCCCGGCGGGCGTATTTGTCCGCGTCACGGTCGTTTCGCAGTATCCCTCGCTTCTGGAAGAGGCTTCGCAAGCGGGCTTCGATGCCATTCTGAACGACCGGCCAGAGGACGGCATCAGCCGCACCATTCGCCTCGGCACACGGGCGATGGCGGACTGTGCCGGAATCTTGTACATGGTCGCCGACCAGCCGCTGCTGCAGGCCAGAACGGTACGACGCATTGTGGACGCGTGGCAGGAACACCCGAACTGCATTACCGCCGCAGCGCACAACGGAAAGCGCGGCAACCCGTGCCTGTTTCCGTCGCGGTTTTTCCCGGAACTGTGTGCACTGGAGGCAGACCGCGGCGGCTCATCCGTCATTCGGCGGCACGAAGATGCGCTGCTGCTCGTCGAGGCAGGAGAACGCGAACTGTTCGACTGCGACACAAAGCAGGCGCTGGAAATTCTGAAGGGTAACGCATAATTCTTAATCCAGAAGAATTAGTGGGCGTTGAGAAAACCGAAAGAAATCGTCATTGCTTTGGAATATAAAAGAAACCCCGCAAACAAGTGACCGGCTTGTCTGCGGGGGATTCTTTATCAATATGAGGGGAAAATGAAAAAGTGTATATCGCTTCTTGCATGATTATAATAGCAAGGGTTTATTAAAAAACTTAGCGGCAAGTTTTTAAATAACTATTAAATCCGAAAAAACTTTTTTCGATCAAATGTTTACAAAAATATCATAATTTTTATCCCCTTATCCTCTTGACAAAATCCGGGCATAGGTCTATGATGAAGCCAAAGTGAATTAGCACTCACATGTATAGAGTGCTAACGTTGGAAGAAGAGGTGTGAACTATGAACGCACAAAACTATACACAGAAATCTCTGGAGGCCATTCAGGCCGCCCAGAAACTGACCATTGAAAATCAGAACCAGCAGATTGAGCAAATCCATCTGCTGGCCGCACTTTTGAGGCAGGAGAACGGCCTTGTGCCGCAGCTGCTGAAAAAGATGGGTATCACGCTCGAAAGCTTTGAGGCTGCGGTCGATGCAGAGTTAGGAAAACTCCCGCGCGTGACCGGCTCGGGCCGTGAGGCAGATAAATATTATGTTGCGCGTGCCGTTGATACGGCGCTGAACAGCGCGGAAGACATCGCAAAGCAGATGAAGGACGAATATGTCTCCGTCGAGCATCTGTTTTTGTCTCTGATTGAAAATGCGGATGCAACGCTGAAAAATCTGTTCCGTCCGTACCAGATCACGAAGGAGGCCTGTCTGCAGGCACTGCAGTCGGTGCGCGGCAATCAGCGCGTAACGTCCGACACGCCGGAGGATACCTATGAGGCGCTTGCCAAATACGGTACGGATCTGGTCAAGCGCGCGCGGGAACAGAAAATGGATCCGGTCATCGGCCGTGACGATGAAATCCGAAACGTCATCCGCATTTTGTCCCGTAAGACGAAGAACAACCCTGTGCTGATCGGCGAACCGGGCGTCGGTAAGACGGCCATCGTCGAGGGGCTTGCACAGCGCATTGTCGCAAACGAGGTTCCGAAGTCCCTGCAGGACAAGACGATCTTTTCACTCGACATGGGCGCATTGATCGCGGGCGCAAAGTACCGCGGCGAATTTGAGGAACGTCTGAAGGCCGTGCTGGCCGAGGTCAAAAAGTCCGAAGGGCGTATCATCCTGTTTATCGATGAACTGCATACCATTGTCGGTGCGGGCAAGACCGAGGGCTCCATGGACGCGGGCAATCTGCTAAAGCCGATGCTCGCGCGCGGTGAACTGCACTGCATCGGCGCAACCACGCTGGACGAATACCGCCAGTATATCGAAAAGGATCCCGCGCTCGAGCGCCGGTTCCAGACCGTTCTGGTGCAGGAACCGACCGTCGAGGATACCATTGCCATCCTGCGTGGTCTGGAATCCCGCTATGAGGTCTTCCATGGCGTCAAGATCACAGACAATGCAATCATTGCCGCCGCAACGCTCTCGAACCGCTATATCACCGACCGTTTCCTGCCTGACAAGGCCATTGACCTCATTGACGAGGCCTGCGCCATGATCCGAACGGAAATGGACTCCATGCCGACCGAACTGGATGTCATCAACCGCAAGATCATCCAGATGCAGATTGAGGAAGCAGCGCTTAAAAACGAGGACGATGAACTTTCCAAGGCGCGGCTGACGGAACTGCAAAAGGAACTGGCCGAACAGCGCGAAACGTTCAACTCCATGAAAGCCAAATGGGAAAACGAGAAGAACGCAATCGGCCGCGTGCAGCAGCTGCGCGAACGCATCGAGCAGATCAACCGCGATATTGAATCTGCCGAACAGAGTTACGATCTCGAAAAGGCCGCGAAGCTGAAGTACGGCGATCTGCCCGAAGCGAAAAAGCAGCTGGAGCAGGAGGAAAAACTGGCGCAAAGCAGCAAGGAGACGAGTTTGCTCCGCAATAAGGTCACGGAGGAGGAAATTGCCAAGATCATCGAGCGCTGGACGGGTATCCCGACCGCAAGACTAATGGAGGGCGAACGCGACAAGCTGCTGCATCTCGAAGATACGCTGCACAAGCGTGTTGTCGGCCAGGATGAGGCCGTGCGCGTCGTCTCTGAGGCTATCCAGAGAAGCAGAGCAGGCATTCAGGACCCGAACCGGCCGCTCGGCTCGTTCCTGTTCCTTGGCCCTACCGGCGTTGGCAAGACAGAACTGGCCAAGACGCTGGCAGAGGCGCTGTTTGACGATGAAAAGAATCTGGTGCGGATCGATATGTCGGAGTATATGGAGAAATTCTCCGTGTCGCGTCTGATCGGTGCGCCTCCCGGATATGTGGGCTACGAGGAGGGCGGCCAGCTGACCGAAGCCGTGCGCCGCAGACCGTATTCCGTCATTCTGTTTGACGAGATCGAAAAAGCGCACCCGGACGTGTTCAACATTCTGCTGCAGGTGCTCGACGACGGTCGTATCACCGACTCGCAGGGCCGCACGGTGGACTTCAAGAACACCATCATCATTCTGACCTCGAATCTCGGTTCGCAGGCCATTCTGGACGGCATCACGCCGGAGGGCGAGATCTCTGAGGATGCGAAAAACGAGGTGCAGACGCTTCTGCGCCGCAATTTCCGCCCGGAGTTCCTCAACCGGCTGGACGAGATTGTGTTCTATAAGCCGCTGTCGAAGGAGAATATCACCGGCATTATCGACTTGCAGATCGCGGCGCTCAACAAGCGCCTTGCCGACAAGCAGCTTAAATGCGAGTTGACTCCGGCGGCAAAGTCGTTCGTCATTGACGCAGCCTATGACCCGCAGTTCGGCGCAAGACCGCTGCGCCGGTATCTGCAGCACACGGTCGAAACACTTCTTGCCCAGCGCATCCTGCGCGGCGACGTGCTGCCCGGCCAGACGCTGGTCTGCGACGTACAGCACGGCGAACTGGTCATCAACGCAAAATAATAATCAAGGGGCATGCTACAAGCTTCTGCTGCAGCATGCCCCCTTTTTGTGCGCACGCAGAAAACCGCCCCCGGCTTTGTGGACCGGGGGCGGTTTTAAATCTGGAATTATTCAAAGGTGAGGAAGCGGTGGAGCATGACGGCGACCTGAGCGCGGGTGGCGTTGCCCTTTGCGGAGAGGGTCGTCTTGCCGCCGGAGGTGACGCCGGTGATGATGCCGCTGCCGACGGCCCACTGCATCGCCGTGACGGCGAAGGAACTGACCTGCGCCTGATCGGAGTAGCCGCTCAGAGAACCGGTCACGGACGGGCTGCCCGCGTAGCGGTACAGGATGGCTGCGATCTGCTCACGGGTGATGTTGCCATCCGGGTCAAAGGTCGTGGCGGTCGCGCCGTTGACAATGCCCTTGTTGGAGGCCCAGAGAACCGCGTTGTAGTAATACTTGCCCTGCTTGTTGTCGGTGAACTTGTTGGTGATACCGGTAACAGAGGGTTCGCCTGCCGCGCGGTAGAGAACCGTGACGAGCATGGCGCGGGTCATCTTGGCGCCCGGCCCGAAGAGTTTCGGGTTCTTGGTGTTGTTGCCCTTGATGATGTCGTTCATGTACATGAAATCGACCGAGTTGGCTGCCCACTTGTAAGAACCGCTCACATCGGTGAACTGGTTGGAAGCCGTCTGCTGGTTGACCGAGAAGGACAGGGTGCCCTTCGTGCTGCCGTCGATGGTATAGGAGATTTCGACACTCTTGCTGTCGGCCAGCGGCAGGACATAGAGGCTGTCCAGGCTGTTGGAGCCGGTAAAGTAGAACTTCGTGCTGCCGAGATCCTTGCTGGTCAGCGCGGTGCAGTTCTTGATGCTGGTGTAGGCGGAGTAAAGCTTACCGCCGACGATGCGGTCAATGGTGATGTAGGTGCTGCCGGTGGCGTTATCCGGCGTGAGTTCGTTTGCAATGCCCATGGAGCGGAAGGACGCGCCGGTGGAGTTCAGCGTGTGGGTGTCGTTGACATAGACCACAAGCTGGCCGTTCATCTGGCCGGACGAGCCGCTTGCCGTGAAGGGGATGGTCACGGTGTACTTCGACGTGGTGCTGCCCGCGATGAAGTAGACGTTCTTCAGCAGGTTCGAGCCGGTCGAGACGCTGTAGGACTCGCTGCCGACCTTGCCGGAACTGGTCGTGCTGCCCTTGTACAGAGCGCCGCGGGCATCGGTGTTCGAGCCGAAGGTCACGGTGCTCAGGCCGGAGCCGTAGACGCGCTGGAAGTCGCTGACGGACATCTGCTGCTTTTCATTGGCAGAGATGTGGTATTCAACCGTGCTTGCGCTGGTCATGACGATGATCGTGCCGGTCGCGACCTGGGCGCTGCCATCATAGGCGGCGTACCTGATGGTGTGCGTGCCGGTGGTTCTCGTCGGACGGTAGACCATCTTGCTGACTTCGCTGGCAGAATACTTGGTCGTCGTGCTGACCGTGCCGGACATGGCGCTCGAGGTATAGAGCGTACCGTTGGCCGGGGACTCAAAGGTAAAGGTGCTGGGCGTGACCTTCGCGGCGGTCTTGACTGCCGCGGCAAGCTTGCTGCCGTCGAGCTGGACATAGGTGTCGTTCTCGCCGAGCGTCACATTGACGGCGTCCGCATCGGGAACCGTGACGGTGAACACCTTTTCAGCGGCATACTTCTTCGCGCCGATGGTCGTCTCAGCCTTGATGGTGACCTGACCGCCAGCCTTGGCCGTCGCGGTGACGGAGGGGCTGCTGTTGGTGCTGATTTTGCTGGAAAGCTTGACAATATTCTCGTCGCTCGAGGTCCATGTGATCGTATAGGTCTTGCCGGTCACGTTGGTCAGCTTTCCGTTGACATACTCCTGCGGCACGCCGGTGATGATGAACGTCTCGCCGGCCTTTACCGCAGTCGGTTTGAAGGTGATCTCAATGTGGTTCTCACCAGTGATGGTGATGATGGCCTTGCGGGTTTCGGCGTACTTGCCGTTTTCCGTTGTAACACGGCAGTAGAACACATAGGTTCCGGTACCGGTGATGTACTGCTTGAGGTTGGACAGAACCGAACGGTAGTTCGTAGGCTTACCGGTAACTTTGTCTGTCTGAATTGCTTTATCCACACCGCCGGTTGTCTGGTCGCTGTTCATATACCAGACCACGGATTTGATCGTGCTTGTCGAAACCGACGCCGTCATCGCCAGATCGGCAATGGTGTCCGTGATCTTATAGGCCGCTGTCACGGGCTGTTCCGGGAAGGAGATATCAGAGAATGTCACCTTGTCTGTCGTCGTAACACCACTGTCGCCAGGGTCGTTTCTGTTGTAGAAGAATTCCTTTGTGGACGTTTTGAGTCCGTCAAGTGTATAGGTAAACGTATAACCGGCTGCATCAGAACCAGTTGCCGTTGCAGTCTTGACTGGCAATTCATAAATCATTACCTCGTCAGAGTAAATACTGGTTTGAATCTCGACCTTCGCCGATTCTTTCTTAAACAGAGCTTCAAGTTCTGTCTGGGTCATTTTTCCGACCGTTTCGCCGATACTCGGTTCTTCCGTGATCTTGTAAGCGCGGCCCTGATAGACCGTGACCGCATAAGTAGCCGTTACATTGCCATCGACCTTTGCGGTGATCGTCGCCGTGCCGGGTGCGACAGCCTCAATCGTTGCAACCGCCTTCTGATCGTCAGACGAAGTAGTCTTTACCTTTGCAACAGCAGGTGCGGAACTCGTCCACTCGATGCGAGAATACGCATTTCTCCGATCTGTCTCGCTATTAAGCAGCGAATCGGGCGCCTTGATGCGCGCGGTCACTTCGAGTGTACCGCGGATCATCGGGGAAACCACAGCGGGCTTGTAATAGCTGTCCTGCAGGCCGAAGACCATCGTGCCATTATCAAGCAGCGTCTGCAGGCGGGAGTCCTTCCCGTTATATTTCACGCTCTCGCTGTTCATGACTTCGAGCGCTGTAACAGACATACCCTTATTCTTGATGCTGACCGTGCAGACAGCATAAGAACCAACAAGTTTTCCTTCCTCGGCATCCTTATATGTCTTGCCAGCATTGTAGCTTGCAATGCAGATATAGATGTTCGTCGCGTCGCAAGCCTTGTACGGCTCCACCGTTGCAGAAGTCGTAGCGGTGTTGGGTCGGACATACAGACTGTTGTCCTCGCTGTCATACAAATACAGCAGCTTCGGCTGCGCCGTGCCGGAATAGCCGGACACCTTCGGCTGAAGCGTGCCGCTCGTGCCCATCGCTTCCAGCGAAAGCGTCTTCTGCGCATCCGGCAGTGTGACTGTAACCGTCGCCGCGCCGCTGACCCTGAAGCCGATGGTCTTGGTCGCAGTCGCGGACGTGGACGGCTTCATGCCATCTTTACCCTGATACCAGACCTGCGCCGTCAGCGTTGCGCCGCCGACCTTCTCTGCTTTGACAGTCGCTTCGACCTTATAGGTCGTGTAGTTGCCGACCGTGCTTGCGGTGACCTTCGCGCTGGCAGGCTTAACCGAGATGGCATCGCTATCGCTGGTAAAATGCACCTCGCAGTTTGCCAGATTGCCTGCAGTCACGCCGCTGCCGGTGCCGACCGTGACAGTCGCGGTGAGCGTTCTGGTGTCGCCCTGATTCAGGGCAACCGTGCCGTTGATGTTGCTGTTGCTGAGCGCCAGCGTAAGGGTATATGCGTCCCGCACATAAACCGTGAAATACTCCGAATAATCACGACCATTTACCTTGCCGGTGGCCGTGATCCGGACAGCTGTATTGCTGGCCTTTACGCCGGTCACAGTTGCCTCTGTTGTGCTGCCGCTGACAGCTGCGACTGTCGCGACGCTCTCATCACTGGATTTCCAGTTTGTCACAGTAAAGCCTGTGATCGACGTCTTGATCGTAATCGTCGAGTTCGGCTCGACGCTGTACGCCTGATTTGCAGCCAATGCCGCAGGCACCATCGCCAATACCATGGCGAGGACCAGCAGCAGGCTCATGAATCTTCCAAATGTACGCTTCATAAGTGCACCTCTTTCAATTTGCGGCCTGTTGCAGCCGCAGATTTTTATGTAATCAGTTTACCATAAAAATTAAAAAATGCAACCAATTTTTACGAAAATGGCTGTTTTTCCAAGCATTTCAGCCCCTTTCGCCCCATGTTGCGAGGTAGACGTAACATCCGCCACAAGATATTGTGGACCGCGCCGCGTCCGCCGCTGTATTTCTCTTTTCCACACGCAAAATTTCCGCGAAGGTTGCGCGCGTTTGAAGAAAAATTTTTCATCCCAGAAAAAAAGCCTCCCCTTTCAGGGAGGCGGCGCGGCGGTACGCCGGGTCGGAGGGGTTCTGCCGGCTATGCGGTCATGCTTCGAGCAGATAACTCAGGCCAAGTAAGATGTACAAGGGGCCGAAGCAGTATGCCATGAAGAGTTCCTTCTGCGGGACTTTGCGCCGGAAGCCGTCCGTCAGGACGAGGATCTCAGCAAAATACGCGCCCGCGCCGAGAAAATACGCCGCTGCGCGCAGCAGTTTGTGGATATCCGCCAGCGCAAACGAGGCCAGAAACAAAACAGCCGCCGCGCCCGCCGCCAGATTGCGCACAACGAGCATAACATGCTCCCGCCGGGCTTCCTCCGGCGACTGATCTTCTGTGATGGTATAGACTGCGTTCTTTTTCTCCATGCAGCGTCTCCTATGCTTTTAATATTATACATTATATCAGGAAAGCATGGCGCTTGCCTAGTCTTTCGGAAAGGAAACTGCCTGCCTCGACAAAATTTCCATCCGCTCCCCCGTCATGGGGTGCGGGAAAACGAGCCTTGCGGCACACAGCTGCTGCGTGAACAGTCCGTGGGCAGCGGAATACGCCGTCGATTCCGGGCTTGTATACTGCGGGTCGCCTAAGATGGGGAAACCGGAGGCCATGCAGTGCAGCCGCAGCTGATGCGTGCGGCCCGTCAGAGGGTGCAGTTCCAGAAGTGCTGTTTTTTCCGCCCGTTCCAGCACGCGGTACTGCGTCAGCGCCTTCTGTCCCCGCTCGTCCACAATACGGATGAGATTCCCGCCGCCGATCTTATAGACCGGCAGGTCGATCTGCCCTTCCGTCTGCGGCGGCTGGCCGAAAACCGAAGCAAGATAGGTCTTCTCCAGCTGCCGCTCGCGCAGCATCCGGCAGAACCGGTCGTGGATATTCGCGTTTTTCGCCAAAATCACCACGCCGAACGTGTCCCGGTCGAGCCGCGTCACGGGATGAACGCCGGAGGCCTCGCCGCGCGCCAGCAGGTGATACAGCACGCCGTTTGCCAGCGTCCCGCTATTTTTCTGCGGCGACGGATGCACCAGCATTCCAGAGGGCTTGTCCACAGCGAGAAAGCATTCATCTTCATAAAGGATGGAAAGCGGCAGTGGCTCCGGCTCAAAGCCCTCCGTCCGCTCCTCCAGCACGACGCGCACCCGGTCGCCGGGCATGACCGGCGCATCGGTATGCGCGGGCGCGTCGTTTACAAACAGCGCGTTCTGCCATTTGAGCCGCTTGACCAGTCCGGCAGACAAGCCGAATTCCCGCCGCAGGAGCGACAGCAGCTTTGCCTGCCGCGCGGCCGTCTGTTCCAAAACCATGCGCACCGCCTCCTTCGGCGCTATTATACCGTGCCGCGGCACAGCGCGCAAGTCCTGCGCCACTATCCCTCCGGCTGCAGGCCGGAATGATCCCAGATCTGCTTGAAGAGCATGGCCGCGATGGGAAACACGATCATCCCGCCCACGCCCAGCAGCCGGTAGCCCGTGTAAAGCGCCAGCAGCGTCAGCACCGGATTCAGCCCCACCTGTTTTCCGACCAGACGCGGCTCAAGCGCCTGCCGGCTGAGGGCTGCGGCTCCATACAGAATGACAAGGCCAATGCCGGTTTTCGTCTCGCCGCGCAGAAACAGCGCCAGCGCCCATGGAATCAGAATCGTGCCCGTACCGAACACCGGCAGCGCATCAACCAGCGTGATGACCAGCGCTGCCAGCACCGGATAGCGCACCCGCAGCAGCAAAAGCCCTGCGTTCAGAATCAAAAATGTAATGCCCATCAGCTTCAGCTGCGCCCGAAGCCAGCCGCCGAGCGTCGCGCGCACATGTCCGCCGAGCGTCTGCAATTTTTCCAACCACGCGGGCCGCACCGCGCGGCGCAGCCAGCTGCGGATGGCGGGCAGTTCGCCGGAGAGCATAAAGCTGGACAAAATCGCCGTCACCGCAAACAGGATCGCATCCGGCAGCCGTCCGATGACGCCGGAAGCCCAGGAAAAGAGCGTCTCGTAGAGTTTCGTACCGAAGCCCGCACCGGTCTTGAAAAACTCCTCGACGCCCGCATGTAGGCCCGTTCCGAGCCCGTCCGGCAGCCGTCCGGCAAGTGTGAGCAGGCGTGATTTCAGGCGTTCAAAAAGCGGAGTCAGATTTTCCGCCAGCTGCGGCAGCTGACGGGCAAGATCCGCCGCCTCCGAGCACAGCAGGCGGCACAGAAAAAACAGTCCGCCAAACAAAATCCCGAACAGCAGCAGTACACACAGCCCGGACGCCAGCGGGCGCGGAACATGCCCCCGCGTCTGCAGAAACCGCACCGGTTTTTCCGCCAGCAGGCTCACGGCAAGCCCGATAAAAAACGGCAGCAGCACCGGCAGCAGCAGCGCGCCGAATGCCCACGCACCGAGCGCGCAGCCCAGCACGATCAGAACAGTCTTCCAGATCTTGCGGCTTTTCATGGTTTGAACTTCCTCCTGTGCTTTTCTGCTTGCATTTTGCGGGTATGTGGTGTATATTGGAGTCTGACTATAGACACTTGCTTTTCCAACACGGACAATTATGAGGTGAACGCTATGGAACAAAGCCCGAAGTATTATATTGTGGAGGCCGCAGCCCTGCCGGAGATCTTCCAGAAGGTCGCCGAGGCCAAGCGGATGCTCGAAACCGGCGAGACGGACAAGGTCAACGTGGCCGCGCAGGCAGTCGGCATCAGCCGCAGCGCATTTTATAAGTACCGCGACGCCATCGCGCCGTTTCAGAACCTGATGGCGGGCCGCATCATCACGTTTCAGATCATGCTCAAGGACAAGGCCGGCATCCTGTCCGAGATATTAACTATTTTTGCCAGTTGCGGCGCGAATATACTGACCATTAACCAGTCGATCCCCACCGGAGGCCGCGCTATGGTGACCATTTCGGCAGAGACAAGCAACCTCAACTGCAACATCGAAGCGCTGACCCAGCAAATCGCAGAAAGGAAGGGCGTAGTCAAGGCAGACTGCGTCGCAGGATAAGCATATGCAGGCATTTGAATATTTCGTACCGACTGAGATCGTGTTTGGCGCAGGCAGCACGGAGAAGCTGCCGGAACTGCTGAAAAAGCGCGGGCTTTCGCGCGTGCTGGTCGTCTACGGCGGCGCAAGCGCGAAGAAAAGCGGATTGCTTGACCGCGTGTTCCGGCTCCTGGACAAGGCGGACGTCCGCTATCGCTCGCTCGGCGGCGTACAGCCGAACCCGCGCGTGGCGCTGGCCC
>ERZ791923.3453-NODE-3453-length-12083-cov-2.523445_pt1 | contig 12083 bp, 10 predicted proteins | sample MGYA00510133_ERZ791923 | MGnify/ENA primary metagenome ERZ791923 (study PRJEB30046, sample SAMN00792106) | human gut metagenome | study: EMG produced TPA metagenomics assembly of the A metagenome-wide association study of gut microbiota in type 2... | reverse complement strand
CTTGCCTTACTTCATAAAGATTTGAAGTGTCTTTCTCAAGAAATTCAGATATATCCCTTGCTTGTGTTTTTTCGAGCTTGGCAAAATCAAAAGAATTATTCCCCAAGATGCTTACAACAAAGATACGCTCTCTTTTCTGTGGTATTCCAAACTCCATAGCATTTAGAATTTCATATTTGTTCTCATATCCTAGTCTCTCCATTTCTTTTAAGTAATGAAAAAAGGAAGTTCTCAAATTTCTATCGAGAACTCCCTTTACATTTTCCCAAAGCACAACCTTGGGCTTTATATTCATTTCTTCTATTATTCGTATTGTTTCAAAAAGAAGACTACTTCTTGTACCGCTACCTTTTGTGCCACCTTTCTTTAAGCCACTTCGACTAAAATCTTGACATGGACTACCATGCATTAGTAAATCTATTCTTTCATCTGGCGGATGATAATCTACTATACTCTTAGGCTCAAATTCTTCGCCATAAAGTGCATTATAACTTTTAACACAATTCTTATCTATCTCTACATAATCCACCGTCGTATGAGATATTTTTTGCCTTATTAAAGCTTTTCTAATGGCACCTATACCACCAAACAGTTCTAATACATTTAGCTCATCTATTTTAATCACCTCCAATAAAATAAGGGAACAAGATTAGCTCTCATTCCCCTAAAAATTATTTACGATATATCCCTACTGTTTCTCTTATTTCATTCTCAATACATTTTAAGAAATCATCCTTATTCGCCTTGCCATTAGCAATATCAGATAGTTTCATTTCCCATTCAGCAGTAGTTTCTGCCGATTTAAAAGTATCTGAAACAATAGTCACCAAACTAATTCCTTTATTGGTTGCAATTAGATTCTTTTTATCTCTTTCGATAAAACCTTTGAAAATCAAGTTTTCAATAATACCTGCACGAGTTGCCGGTGTACCAAGTCCTTTTCTTTCTACCTCAATGCCTTTTTCTAAGGCGTCATTACCCGCTACTTCCATAGCCTTTAAAAGTGTATCCTCCGTAAAATGCTTAGGTGGTGATGTATATTTCTCTTTTACTTCTTTATTTCTTATCTCAAATACTTCGCCTACCTTTACACCTGGTAGTAATGTATCTTCAGTTTTCTTAGTTTTATATTCTTTTAAATACTTAGTGAATCCCTCATCAATAATCACTTTGCCACTACTACTAAATTCAAAACCATCAAACTCAGCAACAATTTTTGTAGTATTTTCTACTAAAGGGTATCCAACACTTGCGTGAAGTTTATTTGTTATAAGTCTATATACCTTTGCTTCACTTTCTGGAAGAGTTGAAATATCTTCTTTTAATGATCTGATTGTTGGTATAATCGCATGGTGATCCGTAACTTTTTTAGAATTAAACACTATCTTAATTCTTTCAGTATCAAAGTCATTCTTGCCTAAGATATTATTAATGACGCTTGTAATCATATCTTCAGTCAGGCATCTACTATCAGTTCTTGGATATGTTATAAACTTCTTCTCATAAAGACTTTGAGCATAATCAAGTGTCTGTTTCGCACTATATCCAAAATACTTGTTGCATTCTCTTTGAAGTGTTGTAAGGTCAAAAGGTAACTCAGGCTTTGTTATCTTTTCTTTTTGAAAGACATCAGTAATTTCTATGGAATTACCTACTAAATTGATAAGCTGCTCTGTGGTAGTCTTGTCATCAATTCTGTCTGTAGAAAGTGAAAATTTATCTAAAGAAAGCTCAACTGTATAATATTTTTCTTTCTTGAAATTACTGATTTCATCATCCCTATTTACAATCATTGCAAGTGTAGGTGTTTGTACTCTTCCCACACTATAATTTTGCTTATACAGGCAAGAATAAAGCCTACTAATATTCATCCCGACTAGCCAATCTGCAATCGCTCTTGCCTTGGCGGATTCAAATAAATCATCGTAGTAACTTCCATCTTTTAAGTTATTGAAACCATCTTTAATTGCACTATCTTCCATTGATGAAATCCAAAGTCGTTTCATCTTCTTTTTACAATTTGCTTGATTATAGACAAGTCTAAAAATGCTTTCTCCTTCACGACCAGCATCACAAGCATTTATTACATTCTCTACTTCTTTATCATTCAATAGTCTCTTCAAGACACTAAATTGTTTCTTAGTAGATTTTGAAACCTCATACTTATACTCACTTGGAACAATCGGTAAATCCTCCATATTCCACTTAGCATACTTTTCATCATAGCTATCAGGATTTGCCATCTGAATTAGATGACCCACGCACCAAGATACCCTATATCCATTTCCCTCATAGTATCCATCTTTCTTTTTTGTAGCTCCTATTACCTTTGCAATTGATATAGCTACACTCGGTTTTTCTGCAATAACTAAATCCATATTATCATCCTTTCAAAAAAATAAGGACGAAAGAATATATCCCTCGTCCCATCTGCACCAAATATTGTATTGTTTTTGGTGCTTTATTTAATTTTGTGTATTTCTTTCTCAAGTTCCATTATTTGACTCATAACTTCATCAAAGCTTGGATAATCTCCAAAAAACATTTCTCTCATATTTTTATAATCTTCTTCAATTTCTTTCAATCTATAAGTATTTGGTATAAGTCTTATATTTTTTGAATTCGCTTCTTCATACTTCGCCCATTTTCTCGGATAAAATTTCTGTTTAAAAAGTACCACCTTTTCAAGAAGGTCTAAACTCTGAAAAGCTCTATCCTTATATTTCGAGTTTGCAATACAAAACAAATCGTAATAATGTCTTGCATATCGTTTAGGCATTGGAAGATCTTTTGGTCTATTCGCCTCATGGTGAAGAATAGTTACTTTTTCCCAAAATGTTCGTTCTGGAAGAACTGTCCTGACTTCTATAAAATCACCCTCAAAAAGCACTGGATAAATTTTCTTTAAGTCTGGTACTATAGCAACCACTTCCGAAGGTGTCCATGCTGCAAGAGTTCCTATTTCTAACCTTACTGCCTGTGTTAAATAGGAAGAACGAAATACTTTCGGATACTCAAACAGAATGGTTTGCTCATCTCTTTCATCTACACCTATCTTAAATTCATCATTTAATAGTTTCTTTAAGTCTTCATTCATTTGAGGTAAAAACTCATTCTTTAAAAATTCTTCGGTCTTTTGATTAGATTCTTTATTAAATTTATCTTGTTTTGTATTCGAACGATCTTCCCATGGTTCGTCAAAGTTATATCCAATAACTCTCCAATCCAATATTAAGTCAATATCTTCAGAAAATCTCTGAATTAAATTAAAACATTTTGAAAGACTAGTTCCTCCTTTAAAAGTAAAAGCATCTTTCCATTTACATTTAGAAAAAAGATAATTAAGCACAAAGCATACCCAATAATCTTTTTCAAGAATCACTTCGCTTACACCTATTTTTTGCGAAGCGTTTCTTATGACTTGTTCTAATTCCTCTTTTGTAATTCTTTTATACTCAAACATATTTATTCCTCACATATTCTCTTGAGAACTTGATATACCCAAACACTTGTAGTTTTTCCATGTTCCATCAAAGCCTCTTTTTCTTTATCAGATAACTTTTCTCTTAAATAATCAATCTGCTCATCTGTAATTTTATCTTTTCCAATTGCCTTAATCGCCTGTATAACCATCGCTGTAAGTGTTGACATCTTTGAAATATCTCCATTATTTCTACGTTTAAATTCAATGGTTATATTCCCAAACTTAAAATCAACATACCTACCATCAGATATATATGTCCATTTAGCAGGAACTTGAGTAGATAATCCTAATAAATTAAGTGCCGTATTTCCTGACGGTGCAATCGTCCAATTATATTTTCTAGCAATGGCATTAGCAACTTCATTAACCGATGGAGCTTCGTATTCTCCAATCAATTCAATAAATTTTGGTTTATAATAAATACCATTCATAATGCGACTTATCTCTTCATCTTCTACAAGGCGATTCAATGTGCTACGAATCGTTTCATATCCAGCAATATCAAAAAAATCATTTGCTATAAAAACTTCCTTTGAGCTTAAATTATCTATTCTATCCATAATTTGGTCTTTATAAGTCATGCAATATGCCACCTCCTTTGCACCAAATATTATACAATATTTGGTGCAAAAAGTCCATCTTCACATTTCAGTGGCATTTTAAAGTGGAGATAATATGATTAGTTTTCATTTTCTTCTAATTCATCTATATCTTCTTCACTTTCATCAGCTTCTGAGAAAAAATCATCGTCATCATCTTCTAATGCTTCAAGTTCTTCATTCTCTTTCTTTTTAACAACCTTAAAGTAATAACCTGCACCTAATGCTCCAGCTACAACAAGAATCAGAATTAAGTATGTTCCCATATTGCTACTCTCTTCTTTTTTCACTGGTTTAGGCTCTTCTTTTATTGAATCTTCCTTTACAATCTCCTTTTGTGTTCCTTTCTTTTCAACCATGTTCAATAAGTCGTCTTCCGAAACTTCTGTTAAAAGCATTACATTCTCGCTATTTTCATCATGATTAATGATTAGATGAAAAGTCTTCCCATTTTTAGTCGTAAAAGTTACAAACTGTCTTGCGTCTGCTGAATACATATCCGTAGACTTATTATCTTTACCATCGTTGTGGTGAATTGGATAATCTTTGTTTGCATTATCCTTATTCTCTGTAACAGATCCTCTTGCCTTTGATGGTGCTGACGCTACTCCTTTATTGATATTTACAGGCTTACTTGTTCCATCCATAGAAGACGTATCTCCATTACTTGAAGTCTGTTTAGGTGTTAGCTTATTCGGATAACGGATTTCCTGTTTCTCCTCTTTTTTATCTGACTTAGTTTCTACCTTGTTTTCTGTCTTAGATGTTGGTGTTGAAATATTACCAGAAGCATCGCTTCCTTTTCCTGTATTTATAGGTGTGCTTGGAATAAAACTACTAAATGATCCACTGTTTTTAGGTACTGTATTTGAAATAGTTGGATTAACATTAGTCCCTATCTTATTTACAGAATTAAGCTTTTCCTGTAGTTCCTTAGTTTTCTTTTCTAACTCTTCAATAGATTTTTTTAGCTCAATATTTTCCTTTGATGAATCAATAGAATCCTTATCCTTTTTGATTTTCTTTTCCAAAGCTTCAATTTCATCTTCAAGATTTTTGATTTTATCTTTTTGCTTATCACTTAACTTATCTTTATCATTAAGTTCCTTGCTAAGATTATCTACCTTTTCTTTTAATTCCTTAGACTCCTTATCCATCTTATCTAAATCATTTTTAGTAATATCAGTTTGAGCTGATGAATCTTTCTTAGTTTCTTCTGTTTGAGTAGCTTTATCCTGTTTTACTTCCTCAAGCTTCTTTTCTTTATCTTTCTCATTTTCAGTCTGAGTTGCTTTATCTTTTACAATCTTTTCAATCTTACGGATAATCTCATCTTTTCCATCACCTTTGACTTCATAATAAAGAAAATCATCAATGAATTTCATATCGTCAGGTAACATTGGCAAATCACCACTATCAAGGATTTGTCCTCTATCCGCTTTTATAATTTCCTCTTTAAATACTTTCTCGCCTGAAAATACATATTTAATCTTTACTTCAAATTTCTCTTCCGTTTCTGCAAGAGCTTCAATCGGATTAAGCATTGAAAGTACAGTTCCATCTTTTGCAAATACAATCTGCTTATTTACAGTCATCACACCTATAATTGAAACCAAAAGTAACGCTGCTCCAATAAGTGTGGCCAATACTTTCTTATTCTTCAATTTGCTTTTCATTACTATATTTCTCCTTTTCTTTTTTCTCTTTGAACATCTTCACTAATTCCTCAAGAGAGATATTGTTCTCTCTACAAATCACTACATATTCTTGGTCTAATAGTTCTTCTTTACGAATAAATAAAGGCTCTAAATCTTTATCGATCTGAGCCTTCTTATCTAATAACTTTTGAATTTTTTTATTAACAGTATTCAGTTCCCTATTCACATTTTCCACTCCCTTCTATCTTTGTACGTTTGGTGGAAATCCAAATCCTACTGGATGGTGTTTACAGAATGTTGCAATCCAATCATCTAAGGTTGTTACCCTAACTACTCCGATATTATCCATTACCTTACCATCACCAATATAAATTCCGACATGACCATAAGTAAGTCCGGCTTGTCCACCACTACTGCTACTTTCAACTGCTACAAGCATTCCTACTTTTAACTTTGATCTATCAGAAGTAAATGTATGGTTTCGGTACATATCATTAGCATTACCTCCGATATATCCAAGACCTGCATTTTGATAAACCTGAGAAACCCACATTGCACACCAACCTGCTCCAGGTGATGGAGTAATATATGCTGCATTTACAATTTTCTTTTGAACATCAGACGATGCTTCGTATTCTTTTCCTCCACCTATGCCACCATTTGCAGTAATGAGATTCGTGTTGCCAAACATTTCACCCATATTCCCCTGTGCAAGGAATAGTGTTTCATAATGCTTTAAATTATCTGGATACTTTGCGAAGACTTCTCGAACCACACTATCCATTTCCCTTTTACTTAAAGTAACAATGAGTTTTCTATACTCATAAGGTTCTTCGTGGCTCTCAGTATATTCATTCCCATCTTCATCAGTGTAAGTTTCAGTTAAAGACTTATATCTTATCTCTATTTCCTCTTTATAATCGACATGGTACATAGTCTTAAATAAGTCATCTAAAATATTACTAACTTCAGATAAACTCTTTACTTCACCACATCTTGAAGTGATATAGGATAAAAGTTCATGAACATTATGACCAATATCTCCATTTTTTCTTACGATATATTCATCGTATCCGGGATTATTCTTTTCTACATTTTCAAGCTCGCTATATAAGTCATTCTCCTTGTTTGAAAAACTTTGGTTAATCTCAGTTAAAACATTTGGTCTTGATAAATATGATGTTGTTAAAACACTACTTGTAGAGTTAGCAAATCCACCCATTGTCATGCTTGCAAAGTTAAATACAAAAGTCCCAAAAATAATTATGGCGGCCATTATGATTGCTGCCACTTTTGCTTTTCTTATGATGAAGTCTTTAGATACCTTGAATGTATCCATCAGTGTCTTTTTAACTCTATCTCTAATTCTTGTCTTATTTTGTTTATAGATAGCTGACTTCATCTGTTTCTTCTTTTGAAACTTCTTATAAGCATTTGCTTTTTTATATTGGTCGGTCTTCTCAACCTCGTCCATGCTCTTTCTAAACTGAAGCTTAGATTTTCTACTTTGGATTTTCCTATCGCTCTTTTCTAAATCATATAGCTTCTTACTTTTTCTCTTGTCCGAATAATTATTTACACCATGAATAAGTTTAGAGGAACTTCCTAAGCCTTTTTCAGCAGTTTCAACAGATGCATTTTCATCACTACCAGATGATAGATAAGCACTTGTAACCTCACCAAGTTTTGCAGCTCCAATCACACTTCCACCGACTAAGGTTTCCTTGTTATACCTTTTATAAAGCTGATTCTTCTTTTCCCTATCTTTGATGACTTCTTTACCAGTGTTAGAAACGTTAATATTATCTTCCTTTTTCTTATCTGCCCCTTTTCTTGTAAAGAGCTTATCCGAATAGTTCTTTCTTTTAAGTGATTTCTTCTGCTTTTCATGAAGTTTGGATTTTTTATTACCTAAAGGCTCATAAGATACATCGCTATCTCTAAAGTCATTATCATATCTATCAATAACACCATCACCATCTTGGTCTTTTGCTAAAGGATCATAGATACGATTTTCTTTAACCTCTGTTTGATAATCTGACTTGGCTACTTCGGCTTGAAAACTGTTACTTCGAATATTTCTTTTTATAGCATTTTTGCTCTTGTTACTTGTTTCTATTTCACTAGTAATATCCGTTCTTTTACTTATCTTCTCGTGAATTTTATCTTGAAACCTATTTTCTTCTTTAACTACCTTATCCCTGTAATCATCTCCAGTTTTTCTTTTATAATCTAGGACATCATCTGTTTCAGATTTTGTGATGATTTTCTCTTCTCTTGCCCTTAACTTTTCATTCAAATCTCGCTTTCTTTTTATACTCATAAGATGCTACCTCACTTCTTCAGGTTTTGTAGTCATCTTTTGATATAGGATTGTGTCTTTAGGGAAATTATCTACAAATGGGACAATGGTGTTTCCAAAGAAAATCAGACCTTCACCAGCTCTTGAATTGGTAACAAATTTTTCCTGATCCTTGAAATTTTAAGCTTTACAACAAGCCAGTCTCTATCACCTGTTGCTTGATTAAGCATTAGAATAAAATCCGTATTATCGAAAATATTTTCAATTTCTTTACTTGCAAGTAGGTCTTTGACATTCTGAGTAATTCCTGTTGGAATACCACCCCATTTTCTAAATCTCTTCCAGATTTCCACCGAATACTGTGAAGTCTGTTCATCCTTTAAAAGCAAATGAAACTCGTCAATGTAATACCTTGTACTTTTGCCAGTATTTCTATTTTGGGAAACCTTATTCCAAACCTGATCTTGGATAACAAGCATTCCTATCTTTTTAAGTTGCGTTCCAAGTTCTTTAATATCAAAGCAGATTAACTGCTTATTTAAGTCCACATTTGACTGATGATTGAAGACATTAAGACTTCCTGAAACATAGATTTCCATTTCTGTTGCAAGTTTCTTTCCAACCTTTTCTTCTTGCCCTCTTAACATATTGTAAAGGTCTTGAAGTATGGGCATATTCTCTGGAATTGGATTTTCAAAATACTTCTCATAAATTCTTGGCAAGCACCTGTCTATAACAGACTTTTCTTCTGCTGTAAGTCCACTACCACCAACTACAAGTTCAAGCATAGACATAATAAAGTTTGCCTTATCCTTAAGTGGTGCGTCTCCATCTCCATAGTTCATATTTATATCTAACGGATTGAGATAGTCTTTACTCTTTGCACTAACCTTTATGACTTCTCCCTTAAACTGTTTAACAAGATTGCCATATTCACCCTCTGGATCACAAATAATAACATCATCATCTGTTGTAAGAATAGCATTTGCCATTTCACGCTTTGCGGAAAAGGACTTGCCAGAACCAGGCGTACCTAAAATTAAGCCATTTGGATTTTTAAGCATTTTTCTATCCGCCATAATGAGATTATGGCTTAAGGCATTTAATCCATAGTACAAGCTATTTGATGAGTTTATGAAAAGCTCCTCTGTTGTAAATGGTAAAAAGACTGCTGTAGATGATGATGTTAGTCCTCTATCTATTTCAATCTTATTTACGCCAAGAGGTAATACACTGATAAAACCTTGTTCTTGGCTATGATCTAAGCGTTTAATCTTACAATTATGTTTACTTGCAATAGATGAAATTTGAGAAATAGTCGTATCAAGTTTTTGTACTGTCCTTGCGAAATTCATAAAGACAATCGTTACGATAAACATACGCTCATCCCTTGTCTGAAGGTCTTTTAAAAGCATCTTGATATTATCACCATAGGTAATTAAATCACTTGGCAATATGTCCATGTCATAGCCACTTCTAACTGCCTTTTTATTTTCCTCAATCTTCATCTTATCAATATCTGTATTTTTTCTTTTCACCATCTTAATCGCTTCTGTCTGTTCAACTGCCTTGATATGAAAAGAAATATTGATGTTATCATCTATATCTAAAAATTCTGCAAGCATTCTATCTGATAACTCACTTGCAAGTATTTGAAGATGACTAACAGCTCCAATATATTTTCCAAACTTAAAATACTTACTTGGTACAAAATTAAAAGAATCTGGTGTAATCACCGTCTTTGTACTTTCTCTTGGTTTTAAGTCTTTGTAGGAAAAAGAAAAGAGCTTATCTGGATTTAAAATATCATGTAAGACCTTTAGTCTTTCTGTTCCAGTTAAGCCCTCGGCACGAACTCCCATGCTCTTTAGATTTGACAATATATCTATTTCAAGTCGCTCAAGTTTTGCAGTCGCTTGCTCCAAACTATCCGCTTCAACTCCAAAGGTGATATACTTCGATTTCTTTAAACCATTATTTCCCTTTGCAAGCTGACTTTTTAACATCTCACGAAACTCTAATCGAATATCATCATAACCATCATTTTTATCCGGTATCTGAATAGCTGCTTTTAATTCATTATTTCTTCCAAGCTGATTGATATATGAAAACTCAATATCTACACTTGGATCAAAAGAGTTTAAAACATTCGCAAATTGATTGAAAATCAAATCCTTATCTTCTTCTAAGGCAAGCTGATAGTTTATATCCTGAAATGCAATACACTTATTATAGTGCTTTTCATCAAGCTGGCATATTCCACTTTTTAGCATTCTCAGATAAGGTATTGTGTCTTCAACAGTATATCTCTTAGGCTCTTTCTTAAATATTAAGTCGATTAGAGAAGCTTTTTTCTTCTGCTTAGTCAGCTTTTCTTTTTTCAGGTTTCTTTTGTTTTCCTTTAATACCTTTTGATTTTTTTCTAATTGAATTTGCTGTAATTTTCTTTTCTTGTTCAAGGTAAACCTCCTTTCTCACTCGCTTCTGTGGTTGATAAAACTTGTGTAGATATATGTGCTTAAAATATTTCTCAAAGGTAAGTCCATCTTTTTCAAATAGTGTTACAAAGAAGATTGGAAGCGTTGATACAATTAAAAACAGTATCGCTATATCATTTGGCATAAACTTTCTCATAAATAAATAGACTGGTATACCAACCAGTCCAGCAAGTGTAAATCCAATTAATTGTCTTCTTGTAAGGTTAAAGGCTACCTTTGTTTTTACCTTTTTTAAATCTTTGGGAATTGGTACATAGCCCATAGCTTACCTCCCATCTTCTTTTTCCTTTGAAAATACTTCAAAATGTTCATAGCATGAAGCAACTTCATTTCTCATCTCTTCTAATTCTGACTCAATGAATGCATTTTTCTGCTCTTGATAACAAAGAATAGATTTCACATCATCTCTTGTACTTTTTACTTCATCTTCTAAATTCTTTAATTTGTTCCTGTTAAAAATCGAGATAGCAAATGCTCCAATTCCTACTGCAATAATTGAAACAGGAAACAACTTTTTCTTTACTTCTATCATTAAAAATCCTCCTTAATGTGCGTTTAATACACTCTTTGCAAGCGTTCCACTCTTTAGCATCATTAGACCAAGAAGTAATGCATAGCCTAATATCATAAAGGTACTTGCATGAATGTCCGTTATCTTTATCGTCTTTACTAAAACTGCGTAAATACCCAAGCATATAATCAAGAATAAGCCTTGAAGCCCAATAGCAAATAGACCTTTGATATAGTTTGTTCCAATTTGTCCCCACTCCTTATTTCCCATAGTGGCAAATGGAATTGCTGAAACTGAACAGTAAACATATATCTCAAACATTCTGCCATAGACAACTAGCATTATGACTACCGACATAACCTGTATTGCAACTTTAACAAGCGAGGTTTCAAAGAGTATCATCACCAGTTCTCCAAGTCCTTTGTCTTTTAATCCCTCAACCATCTGAACAATTTGATCACCTGAAACGGTAGCAGAAGTATTGATTACTCCTGCCGCCTGATTTACAAGGTGTTGTGCAACATCAAAGACTGCCATTGAGAATGTAAAGGCATGAGATACTAGCCATACCGCTATCCACATCTTTATCATGTATTTAAAAAACTCAAAGGTATCTGTATCGTGCATATTATTCTTTTGCATAACCATATTTATCAGTTCAATACATAAAACTGCTGTAATGATTAAACCTGCAATTGGAATAATGACACTATCATTGATACTCTTAATAAAGTTAAATACCTCTGAGTTCCATCCCATTGGTGTCTTGCCTATATCGGTTGCTACTGCTCCGACTTTATCATTAATGTCGATAAACATTGACTCAAGGTTTGCTTGGATACCTCCGAGAAGAAGCTCTTTAAAAAATTCCTCTATCTTATCGAAAATACCAAACATAAGCTACTCTCCTTACTTCAATACATTTGAAAGTAATGGGATTAGTTTTAAGCCGATTAGAACGATGCCTCCACCAGCCATTAGCTGTTTTATCCCCAATTAGGTGTAAAACTCTGCTCGATGGCGGGCGGCGG
>ERZ791923.3437-NODE-3437-length-12142-cov-2.032018_pt1 | contig 12142 bp, 10 predicted proteins | sample MGYA00510133_ERZ791923 | MGnify/ENA primary metagenome ERZ791923 (study PRJEB30046, sample SAMN00792106) | human gut metagenome | study: EMG produced TPA metagenomics assembly of the A metagenome-wide association study of gut microbiota in type 2... | reverse complement strand
CGTATCGGGAAGGGAGTTGAGCCTGGCCATTTCCGCCTTACACCGCTCCAGCCACCGCACCGTCCGGGCCACGGAATTTTCCATATATTCCCGGGTACAGGGATGGGGGGCACACTCGTCGAAGGCCATGGCGATGGTGGAGCCCAGATTGGACTGGATCTGCATACTCTCCTCCGGCCCCATGAAGATCTTGTGGCCGTCGATGTGGGAGTTGAAGTAAACGCCCTCCTCCTTGATCTTGCGGAGGCCTGCCAGGGAAAACACCTGGAAGCCGCCGGAATCCGTAAGGATCGGGCGGTCCCAGTTCATGAACTTATGGAGTCCGCCCAGCTCTTTGATCAGTTTATCTCCGGTCCGCACATGAAGGTGGTACGTGTTGGAAAGCTCCACCTGGGTGCCGATCCCCCGGAGATCGTCGGTGGATACGGCTCCCTTGATGGCTCCCACAGTTCCCACGTTCATAAAGACCGGCGTCTGGATCGTGCCGTGGACCGTCTCCACAACGGCCCTTTTGGCACGTCCGTCCTTTGCCAGAATTTGATATTTCATATTTTTTCCTGTTTTTACTTACCGGACTTCTCCGCCGCCTTTTTGCCCTTTCTTGTGGTCAGAACGTACCATAAGGCTCCCGTTAAGCATACGGAAGAGTAAGTGCCGCAGATGATGCCCGCCATCAACGGCAGGGCAAATTCACGGATGGAGGAAACACCCATGACAAACAGCACCAGGACCATAACAAAGGTGGTCAGGGAAGTGTTGATGCTTCTCGTAAAGGTCTGTGTGATACTCTCGTTTACGACCTCCTTAAGATCCGCTCTCGGTCCCTGGAGCTTTAAGTTCTCGCGGATACGGTCGAAGATAACGATGGTGGCGTTGATGGAATATCCGACAATGGTAAGGAGGCAGGCAATGGCTGTGGATCCCACGGACCATTTTGCCAGGGCGTAGCAGGCAACCACCACCAGTACGTCGTGTACCAGGGCGATGACGGCGCTGGCCGCAAAACGGATATTCTTGAAGCGCACCCAGATATAAAGCAGCATAAAGATCGTTGCGATCACAGTCGCCACAATGGCGTCGCTCTTCATCTCTGCACTGATGGCTCCGGAAATGCTCTCTGCGATGATCTTGGATTCATCCACGCCGAAGTTTTCCACCAGGGCTGCATCCAGAGCCTGGCGCTCCTCCACGCTTAAGGTCCTGGTCTTGATGATGACCTCTGTGGTACCGGCCACCTTCTGGGTCTGGGTATCGGCGCTCTTTGTAACGCCTTCCACCACCGGGACCACCTCGCTGGAGATCCGCTCTAAGGACATATCCTCATTGAAGGTCACGCTGGTGGATGTACCGCCCTTGAAGTCCAGGCCATAGTTGAAGGCTCCGCCGATGGAGGACTTGTTCATCAGCATTCCAGCCACGCCTGCGCCGATCATCACTAAGGAAATGATAAAGCACACGTTCCTCTTTCCAAGGAAGTCAATGGCCTTTTTCTCCTTCTTGGTGCCGTAGAACTTCTTATCGGTAAAGCCCAGGTTATAAAGGGCGTTCAGTACAAACTTTGTCACGAACAGGGCTGTGAACATGGACAGCACGATACCGATGGCCAGGGTCGTCGCAAAGCCCTTGACCGTACCGGAGCCTCTCCAGTAAAGGACAGCCGCTGCGATCAGCGTCGTAACGTTTCCGTCGATGATGGCGGATAATGCCTTTGCAAAACCGGTCTTAATAGCCGATTTTACAGTCTTGCCCAGGCCGATCTCCTCCTTGATACGGGTGAAGATGATAACGTTGGCGTCCACGGCCATACCAATGGACAGGATGATGCCGGCGATTCCCGGCAGGGTCAGTGTCACCTCGAAGGCCGCTAAGAGGATGATGATCAGTGCCACATACAGGCACAGGGCCAGGGATGCGGCCAGGCCCGGGATCAGGTATACGATGATCATGAATACGCACACGATCCCAAAGCCGATGACTCCGGCCTTTAAGCTGGTGGAAATGGCTTCCTGTCCCAGCTTCGCGCCCACCACATTGGAGCGCAGCTCCTCTAACTCCAGGGAAAGGGAGCCGATCCGGATGGTGGAGGCCAGCTTGTCTGCCTCCTCATAGGAGCTCATGCCGGAAATAGAGGCCTTGCCGCCGGTGATGGCAGCCTGGACCACAGGGTTGGAATAGATCATCCCATCATACACGATGGCAATGTGCTTTCCTACATTTGCAGCCGTCACATCTGCAAACTTCTTTGTGCCTTCCTCTGTAAAGGTAAGGGATACCTCGTACTTGTTGTTTCCGGTCTCGTCCTTATAGATCACAGGACTGGCTATGGCCACATCCGTTCCCTCTAAGACCACCTGCATGTTCTCATCCAGGAACTGTAAGGAGCCTGGCTTTCCCAGCTCCTCCAGGATCTTATTGGCGTCGGTAACGCCCGGGATATCCACGTTGATACGGTTGCTGCCTTCCTGGTATACCTCCGCCTCAGAGCTGTACGTCTGTACTCTCTGCTGGAGCTTATACTGGGTATCGGCCATGTCCTCTGGACTGGGATCTGCTTCCTTTGCCTGATAGGTGATGCTGACACCGCCGGCCAGATCCAGGCCCAGCTTAATGCCGCCCTCCTGGGACGTTACTCCGTTCTCATCGGTCACCAGCTTGCTGCGCATAAGCGTATCATACCCAAAATAGCCGAAAACCCCGAGAACGAGCACCAATGCCAGGAGGCTCAGAAGCCCCTTTCCTTTGCTGCTCTTCATGATACATTGTCTCCTTAATCTAAAAAATTTCCCGGCCGGTCCCTGCCGGCCCCCGCGCCTATTCCTCTGCCAGCGCGGCCCTTATCATAATCGCGCACTCGATGCGTTTTTTCTGCATCTCGCAGCCAATATCATAAGCGTCTGTGATCTTTCCATGGAAATTGTAGGAGTTGGCCGCACAGCCGCCGCTGCAGTAGAATCTGGCAAAGCAGTCCTTACATTTGTCTTTGGCGTATACATTGCACAGCTTGAACTCGTCGCGGACCTTTGTATTGGTGATCCCCTCGTCCACATTTCCTAACAGGAAATCCTCCATACCAACGAACTGATGGCAGGGATAAAAATCGCCCCAGGGCGTCACAGCCAGATACTCCGTTCCGGAGCCGCAGCCCGAAAGCCTCTTGGCCACGCACGGTCCCTGGCTCAGATCCAGCATAAAGTGGAAGAATTTAAAGCCGCGGCCTTCCTTTTCCCGCTTTACAAATTCCTTTGCCAGACGGTCGTACTCCTCCATGATCTGGGGAAGGTCCTCTTCACGGATGGAATAAGGAGCCTCCGGCGGCGCTACAACTGGCTCCACCGACAGCTTTTTAAAGCCCAGGTCTGCAAAGTGCAGTACGTCATTGGAAAAGTCCAGGTTGTTTCTCGTAAAGGTCCCTCTTACGAAATAATCCTTATCTCCTCTGGATTCCGCGAATTTCTGGAATTTCGGAACGATCAGGTCATAGCTTCCCGTTCCGTTGCGGAAGGGGCGCATCTTATCGTTGACTTCCTTCCGTCCGTCCAGGCTTAAGACCACGTTGCTCATTTCCTTATTGCAGAACTCCATGATCTCATCATTTAAAAGAACGCCGTTGGTGGTCAGAGTGAAGCGGAACTTCTTATTGTGGGCCTTCTCCTGGGAGCGGCCGTACTCCACCAGCTGCTTTACCACATTCCAGTTCATTAAGGGCTCTCCGCCAAAAAAGTCCACTTCCAGGTTTACCCGGTTTCCGGAATTGGCGATCAGGAAATCCAGGGCCTTTTTCCCCACCTCAAAACTCATTAAGGCTCTGCGGCCATGGTACTCGCCTTCCTCTGCAAAACAATACTGACAGGCCAGATTGCAGTCGTGGGCAATATGAAGGCACAAGGCCTTTACCACGGTCTGGCGTTTCTTAAAGTCTACCACATAATCCTTATAGATATCCGCAGTAAACAGCTCCTCGGCATCGATCAGCTCCTGGGCGTCGGAAAGGGTGTCCTCCAGATCCTCCTTCGGGTATTTTCCCTCCAAGGCAGAAAAAACTGCGTTCTTCTGATCCTCTGTGAGCTTCTCCGGCTTTTCCATATCGGCCACAACGTCCGACAGGGCCTTTACCACATCATAAAAAAGGGCGTCCACCGAATGGACCGAGCCGCTGTTGACATCCAGGACGATATGATATCCGTTGTTGATATACTGATGAATCAAAATAATTCTCCTATCTGTGTCGTAAACTAAACGTCTTCCTTTGAGACAATAAATACCCCTACAATCATAGGACCGTAGGGGTCATCTTTAAGCGTTCCTGATTGTACAGGTCCCCGCCATTAGCGGTTGCTGTTTTCGCAGCTCTGGTTTCCTACTGTGCAGGATGTCTTGCATGCGGACTGGCAGGATGTCTGGCACTCGCCGCAGCCGCCCTTCTTCATGCTGTTCTTTAAAGTATTGGAGCTTAATGTCTTAACGTGCTTCATAGGTAGATCCTCCTGTTATTCTTTTATTCATGCGGGCATAAACGCCCACAGCATCTCACTTTGTTATGAGATTATACCATACGATTTTCCATTATGCAATAGGGATAATTCCCTGGAAACGGGAATATCCATGTAGAAACAGGGGCGGCTGTCCCTTACGGCCCCAGGCCCCCGTATTTTATGAAAAAGGAGGTCGTTTTATGCTGGCACAGAAAGCCTGGCGTATGATCCGTACCCTTATCTTCACCTACCTGGTCTCCGGAGTCCTTTTAACGGCCCTGGCCTTTGCCCTTTATAAGTTCCGTCTGCCGGAAAGCCAGATCACCCTGGGCATCAGCGGCGTGTACATCCTCTCCTGCTTTATGGGTGGCTTCATGGCAGGAAAGGCCATGAGATCCAGAAAATTCCTCTGGGGGCTCCTCACAGGGATCCTTTACTTTGCCTTCCTCCTTATCATGTCCTTTCTCCAGGACCGGACCATCACCGCCGACGCCGTCCGGCTGGGCACGGTCTTTGCCATGTGCTCTTTAAGCGCCATGGCCGGGGGGATGATCAGCTGACGGACAGAAAAAAGAAGCGCCCCGCTCCGTTTCCGGAGCCAGGGCGCTGTCCTTATTTTCTGTATTTATTTATTTCCAACTTTTGCCATGGCATAGACCACCAGAGCCAGAAGACCGATCACAACGAAAATACCGGCCATGCCCTGCCACATGATATTGAAAGCTTCCAGAACATTTGCATTCATGGTTTCTACCTCCTACATAAAGAATCCAAGGACAATGCCGCCTGCCACTGCGGAGGCCACCTGTCCGGATACGTTGGCGCCGATGGCGTGCATCAGAAGATGGTTGGTGCTGTCCTCAGCAACACCCATTTTCTCAATGACACGGGCGGACATGGGGAATGCGGAGATCCCGGCAGCGCCGATCATGGGGTTGATCTTGTTCTTGGAGAACAGGTTTAAGAACTTTGCAAATAATACGCCGCCTACGGTATCGAAAACGAAGGCGAACAGACCGAGCACCATGATCATCAGGGTCTGGACCGTTACGAACTGCTCTGCACGCATGGAGAAGGAGATCGTAATACCCAGAAGAAGGGTGATCAGGTTAGCCAGGGTATGCTGGGCAGTCTCGGAAAGGCTGTTTAAGCAGCCGCATTCACGAATCAGATTGCCGAACATTAAGAAGCCCACCAGGGATACGGAGGCCGGAGCCACCAGACCTGCGATGAAGGTAACGATGATCGGGAAGGCGATCCTTGTGAGACGGCTTACCTTACCGGGCTGGTAGGGCATCTTGATCATACGCTCTTTCTTTGTGGTAACTGCCTTTACGGCCATGGGCTGGATAATGGGAACCAGAGCCATGTAGGAATACGCGGCCACGGCGATGGGGCCGATGTAGTTGGACTTTAACACCTGGGATACCAGGATGGAGGTGGGGCCGTCAGCCGCACCGATGATGCCGATGGATGCTGCATCGCGGATATCAAAGCCCAGGAACGCTGCCACTACGATGGTGAAGAAAATACCGAACTGGGCTGCCGCGCCGAACAGGAACATCTTGGGGTTGGATAATAAGGGACCGAAGTCGATCATGGCTCCGATACCGATGAATAATAACAGCGGGAAGGCCTCAGAGGCTTCGATGCCGGTCTCGAACAGCCACTGTACGATACCGTGGGTCTCGCCTACGCCTGCCATCATCTGGTTTAAAGCGCCGCTGAACGGGATGTTCACCAGGATCGCGCCAAAGCCCATGGGTAAAAGAAGGGCCGGCTCGTAATCCTTCTCGATCGCCAGGTAGATCAGCAATAAGCCTACCGCATACATTACAGCCTGCTGCCATGTGATGGACAGTAAGCCGTTCCATAAAAATTCCATACTGCTTCCTCCTTAGATACTGAAAGTATTGACTTATTTTCCAGGAGTTAAAACCGGATGCCTGCGTAAAAAAAAGACCTTTTGCAGACGTTTCACCGCCTGCAAAAAGTCTCGTTACCAGAACCGGTATGCACAGCCAGACGTTTCCGCCGCGTTTGTTGACCATGCATTTCAACTACTCCCTTTTGAAGAGAATATAACTGGTAAAAAAGAAAAAGTCAATAGCACTTTCCCACATTTTTAATTTTCTTTACAATTATTTAACGGATTCTGGTTCCGTTTCTTCCTCCTGAATGTAAAGATGGATCTTATCGATCCGGTTCCGGTCCACCTTATCCACCACAAAGCGGAGAGTTTTATGGGTGACTTCCTCCCCCTCCTCCGGCAGATGATCCAGAAGGCCGATGATAAAGCCTCCGATGGAATCGTAGTCCTCGGATTCCAGGTCCAGGCCCAGCTGGTCGTTTAAGTCATCCAGCTTCATGGCCGCTTCCACCACGTATTCCCTGGGTCCGATCCGGCGGATCAGATCCTCCTCGTCCTCATCGTACTCATCGCGGATCTCGCCCACGATCTCCTCCAGCATATCCTCCAGGGTAATGAGGCCTGCCGTAGCCCCGTACTCGTCCAGGACGATGGCGATGTTGTTCTGGGTCTTTCGCAGCTCCACCATCAGCTCCGCAGTCTTTTTGAATTCATAGGTATATAACGGCTCCCGGAGATAATCCCGGATGCAGAATTTTTTCTGATTTTCTGTCAGCAGAAGATCCTTGATGTTGATGATCCCGATCACATTGTCCGTAGTCTCCTCATAGACCGGATACCGGGTATATTTCACCTCCCGGAAGACCTCGATCACCTCGCTGAAGGTGGCGTCCACGTCGATAAAGGTCATATCGATCCGGGGCACCATAATATCCTTGGCCACTGAATCCCCAAAGTCGAACACGTTGTAGATCATCTTCTTTTCGTCCGACTCGATGACCCCCTCCTCGTGGCTCACCTCCACAATGGTACGCAGCTCATCCTCTGTGATGGCGTCCTGCTTTTTATTGGGGTCCACATGGAGCAGGCGAAGAACACCCTGGGACAGCTTATCTACGATGAAGATCACCGGCGTCAGTACCTGCATGATCATGTAAATGGGTTTTGCAAACCTAAGGGCCATGGTCTCCGAATAAAGGGTGGCGCTGGTCTTTGGGGTGATCTCGCCGAAGATCAGGACCAACAGCGTCAGGATCCCCGTTCCAACACCCACATACATGTCTCCGAAGGCGCGTGTCACGAGGATCGTCGCCAGAGACGAGGCGGAGATATTTACAATATTGTTGCCGATCAGGATCGCGCTTAACATCTTCGGCTGGTTATCCAGTACCTTCATCAAGGTCTGGGCGCTGCTTAAGCCTGCGTCCGCCAGATTCCTTACGCGGATCTTGTTGACTGCCATCATCGCCGTTTCCGATGATGAAAAAAATGCTGATAATGCCAATAGCCCGATTACAATGAGTATCTGCAGGGCTTGCCCTGAATCCAAGAAAATCAACTCCTATTTCTATATGTTTTTGGTCTGGCCGGCGAAAAAACTCCGGCTGGTTTTTATGTATACAGCCCCAATTTTACTATATTCTTCCATAGGTGTCAATGGGATTCACCGCCATTTCGTCCGCCTTTCCGTTGACATATCAACTGTTCTGGATTATAATTGACTTATCAACGATTTCCGTATCAGAAAAGGGAGGGATCCTATGGAACAGTCCGTCAGCACCTATAAAAAGATACGCCGCCTCTACCGCCAGAGCCAGAAATCCGCCGCCAGCCGCATGGAACAGCCGGAGCTGACCCAGTCGGAGCTCCAGCTCCTGCGCCATGTGGGCTTCCATGGAGAGGTCAGCCAGCGTCACCTGGCCGACGAGATGGGCGTCGATAAGGCCATGATCTCCCGGATCCTCCAGAAGCTGGAGACCAAGGGATATCTGGTCCGCACCGAGGACGAGAACGACGCCCGTTCCAAAAACGTGCGCGCCCTGCCCCCTGCGCTGGAGATCCACTCCCAGGGCAAGGGCCTTTCAGAGCAGTTCTTTGACCAGGTCACCGGAGACTTTTCCGCCGGAGAACGGGAGCTTCTGGACCGGCTCCTGGGCCGTATGCTGGAAAAAGGGAAGGAGCTGGCAGCCGCCCCTGCTCCGGAAAAGGAGGTCCGTCCATGAAATATGTGATCCGCTATGTGAAGCCCCACATCCCTACGATGATCTTTGGCTTCACCATCAAGTTCACCGGCACCATCCTGGATCTGATGATCCCCTATATCCTTTCTTATATTATTGATGAGGTAACTCCCAGAAACGACATCGGCCTGGTGATCCGCTGGGGACTTATGATGGCGGTCTGCGCCGCTCTGGTCCTCGTCTGCAACGTCTGGGCCAACCGGGTGGCCTCCGCCGTTTCCAGGGATTCCATCGAGGCCCTCCGCCACGACCTTTTCTATAAGATCTCCTATCTTTCCAGCAGCCAGGTGGATGCCTTTACGATCCCATCCCTGGTGACCCGTATGACCACAGATACCTACAACCTGCACCGGACCCTGAACATGATCCAGCGCATGGGCGTCCGTGCGCCGATCCTGATGCTGGGCGGCGTGGTGGTGACCATGTTCATCGATCCCTGGCTCTCTGCCATTCTCTGCTTCCTGATCCCCTTTATGATCCTGGCGGTGGCAAGGATCAGCCGGAAAAGCATCCCCTTGTTCGGGAATGCCCAGATCGCCGCTGACGCCATGATCCGCGTGGTGCGGGAAAACGCCACCGGGATCCGGGTCATTAAGGCCTTAAGCCGCACAGAATATGAAAAGGACCGGTATGAAACGGTCAACAGCCGCTTAAACGCCGCTGAGGCTAAGGCCAGCATCACCATGGCCGCCTCCGGTCCCCTGATCAATCTGATGTTAAACACAGGACTGGCTGCGGTGATCGTGGTGGGTGCGTGGCGGGTCTCCACTGGAGCTATGAAGCCCGGGGCCATCGTGGCCTTCCTTACCTATTTCACCATTATCTTAAATTCCGTCATGGCCATCTCCCGTCTGATCACCATGTCCTCCAAGGCCATTGCCAGCGCAGGCCGTGTGGAGGAGGTCATGATGACGCCCCAGGACATGGAGATCCGCCCCTGGACCGGCCGGCCTGAGACTGCCCCCGGCGCCAGTCCGGACGCTCCGGACAGGACCTCCGGGAAACGTCCGCCCCACATGGAATTTGATCATGTGTCCTTTTCCTATAATAAACGTGCCTATAATCTGTCGGATCTGAGCTTTTCCCTGGAGCATGGCCAGTCCTTAGGCATCATCGGCCCCACAGGAGCCGGAAAGAGCACCCTGGCCCAGCTTCTTTTACGCCTTTACGACATCGACAGCGGCCAGATCCGCATCGACGGCCGGGATATCTCCACCTTCCCCTTAAAGGAGCTGCGTCAGAAATTCGGCGTGGTGTTCCAGAATGACGTTCTGTTTAAGGACAGTCTCCTGAATAACATCGACATGGGCCGTAAGCTGGATATGGATGCCATCGACCGGGCTGTGGAGGTGGCCCAGGCGGCCTCCTTCATTGCAGGATCCGGCGGCTATGAAAAGCCCATCGCAGTCAAGGGCGTCAACTTAAGCGGCGGCCAGAAGCAGAGGGTCCTCATTGCCAGGGCCCTGGCCGGCAGACCGGAATCCTGGACGACTCCTCCAGCGCCCTGGATTATAAGACCGACGCCGCCTTCCGCCGGAGCCTGGCCCAGTCCTTCTCCGGCACCACCACCATCATCATTGCCCAGCGCATCAGCTCCATCATGCACTGTGATAAGATCCTGGTGCTGGAGGACGGCATTCCCCAGGGCCTGGGGACCCATGAGGAGCTTTTAAAGACGTGTGACGCATACCGTGAGATCAGTACGATCCAGATGGGAGGTGAGGACCTGTGAAACGAAAAGCCACTCTGATCCGCATATTCGGTTATCTGCTCCAGCACAAGCGCCAGCTGGCCTTTATCCTCTCCCTGTCCTTCCTGGGGAATCTTCTGGCCCTGGCCGGTCCCAGGCTGTCCGGCGCTGCCATCAACCTCATCGCCGAGGGCATGGACGGGAGCATGGATCTGCCTGGAGTTTATAAGTATGCGGCCTTTATGCTGCTGTTTTATGTGTCCAGCTCTCTTATGAGCTATGCGGTCAACGTATCCATGATCACCCTGTCCAGACGGATCACCTATACATTAAGAAAGGATACCTTCAACCATCTGGTGACTCTTCCCGTGAGCTTTTTCGACGGCACCACCACCGGAGACATCTTAAGTCGCATTTCCTATGATATCGACACCATCAATGCCTCCCTATCCAACGACGTGGTCCAGGTGGTGTCCAGCTCCGTCACCATCGTCGGCTCCCTGGTGATGATGCTGCGCCTAAGCCCCAGGCTGGTCCTGGTCTTTGCCGTCACCATCCCCCTGGCCCTTCTTCTGGCCTCCTATCTGACCCACATGGTACAGCCCATGTTCCGGGCCAGGTCCAGGGCTGCCGGAGAGTTAAACGGCTATGTGGAGGAAATGATCTCCGGCCAGAAGACCCTCCGGGCCTATACCCAGGAGGAACGTGTCATTCAGGACATGGACGTGCAGAATAAGAAGCTGGTGGACGCCTACTATAAGACCGACTACTATGCCAGCATCATGGGCCCGGCCACCAACGCCATCAACAACCTGGCCCTGGCCCTGATCTCCGTGTTCGGAGCCATCCTGTATCTCCATGGCTCCATCAGCATTGGCAGCATCTCTGCCTTCGTGCTCTACTCCAGGAAGTTCACCGGGCCCATCCGGGAGATCGCAGAGATCTACGGTGAGCTCCAGTCCTCCCTGGCGGCGGCAGAGCGGGTCTTTAAGGTCATCGACGAGCCCCCGGAGCCGGCAGATCTGGAAAACGCCGCTCCGCTGGAAAACGCCCAGGGCGACGTGGAGCTTTCCCATGTGAGTTTTGGATACCAGAAGGACCAGGTGATCTTAAAGGACTTCAGCATGAAGGCCCCCAAGGGCAGCCTCATCGCCATCGTTGGCCCCACAGGAGCCGGAAAGACCACCTTCATCAACCTGCTGATGCGGTTTTATGACATCGACAGCGGCTCCATCCTGGTGGATGGCCGGAATATTTCTGATATCACCAGGAAAAGCCTCCGGCTTTCCTACTCCATGGTCCTCCAGGACACCTGGCTCTTTTACGGCACCATCTACGAAAACATCGCCTACGGGCGGCCCGACGCCACCAAGGAAGAGGTAGTCGCTGCGGCAAAGGCGGCCAGGATCCACACCTACATCGAAAGCCTTCCCCAGGGCTATGATACGCTCCTTATCGACGACGGCACCAATATATCCAAGGGCCAGAAGCAGCTTCTGACCATTGCCAGGGCCCTGCTGATGCAGACGCCCATGCTGATCCTGGACGAAGCCACCTCCAACGTGGACACCCGGACCGAGCACCAGATCCAGGCCGCCATGCGGGCCTTGATGGCAGACAAGACCTGCTTCGTGGTGGCCCACCGGCTCTCCACCATCCGGAATGCCGACTGCATCCTGGTGGTGCGGGACGGAAACGTGGTAGAGCGGGGCACCCATGAGGAGCTGATGCGCCAGAAAGGGTTTTACTATGAGATGCACCAGGCACAATATAGATAGGCAGGCCTTGCAGTTCCTTCCGGCTTAAATAGAAAAAGCACTGGAATATCCCGTGATCCGGATGTTGGATCCGGTGGGTATTCCAGTGCTTT
>ERZ791923.3426-NODE-3426-length-12164-cov-14.195392_pt1 | contig 12164 bp, 11 predicted proteins | sample MGYA00510133_ERZ791923 | MGnify/ENA primary metagenome ERZ791923 (study PRJEB30046, sample SAMN00792106) | human gut metagenome | study: EMG produced TPA metagenomics assembly of the A metagenome-wide association study of gut microbiota in type 2... | reverse complement strand
AGAAAAAATAAAAAAACTTTACAATTTCAAAAATAAAGAGTATAATATATGCCATTTTATTAGAAAAATATATACCTAACGAATAGAAAATATATCTTGATTTGAATATTATATTTTTATAAAAGAATAATAAATTATGTTCATATGATATAATTATATGGAAATCATTAAATTAGATATGAATAGAATGTAATATCTATAATACATTGTAAGGAGTGGAACATATGAAAATTGAATTAAATAACATATGTAAAATTTCTCATTGTGAAATTACACTAGATGGAATTACTGTAATTGCAGGCGAGAATGGTACAGGTAAAAGTACAGTAGGTAAAGCTCTTTATAGTGTTTTTAATAGTTTTTCAAATGTTAATGAACAACTAATGAAGGATAGAAAAGATAGTTTGGAGAGTATTTTTCGAAAATTTAATGATAGTGACTCTCTTTTATCTAGAACATATCTTTATACAAGTATTGTGAATGAGATTATTGAAAATTCTAAAGATTACATTAATGATGAAGAATTATTAAAACATGTGTTATTGAATTTTTTTAATACAGTTGATTATGTAATTTCTGATGAACAATTTGATAATATGATTTATAGTATTTTGTCTGTTTTAAAAATAGAAGATAGTTTACTTGTGTTGGGTGTTTTAGAAAAAAGAATTTTAGCTGAATTTGAAGGTCAAGTATCTAATCTGTATTATGATGAATCTGGAAAAATTTCTTTAACAATAAAAAATACTATAGTTGATGTTTATATCAAGAGTAATGAGGTTATTAATTGTAGTGACTTAATTAATCTTTATGGAACAGCTATATATATAGATGATCCATATATTTTATATCCATATAGGGAATTTAGGATGTTCTATGGTGTAGACCATTATAGTGAAATGAGATACAAACTTCTTAATAATATAAATGAAAATAACATTATAGATGATATTTTGACTAATGAGAAGCTCAATAGTATTTATAGCAAAATTGAAGATGTATGTGCTGGTAATTTGTCTTTTTCAATGCATCGTGCATATTATGTACTTCCAAATTCAAAAAAACTTGGAATTCAAAATATTGCAACTGGACTTACGACATTTGTTATTATTAAGTCTTTATTGCAAAGAGGAATTATTAAGGAAAAAGGCTTAATTATATTAGATGAACCGGAAACACATTTACATCCTAAGTGGCAATTATTATTTGCTGAAATAATTGTATTGTTACAAAAGGAATTTGACCTTACAATTTTGTTGAATACACATAGTCCATATTTTTTAGAAGCGATAGAAGTGTATTCTGAAAAGTATGGTATCAAAGATAAGTGTAAATATTATCTTTCAGAAAATGATGAAGCAAATAATTCTTTTGTTATTAATGATGTTACAGACAATACAGAATTAATTTATAAAAAACTTGCATCACCATTTCAAACACTAGAAGATGAGAGGTATTCTTCAGATGATTGATATAGAATTACCTACAGATACATTAAAGAATTTGTCGTTAGATAGTAGTTCTGGTACAAGACAGTTTATGACAAATTCTCAAATAGAAGCAATAGATTTCGATTTTGTAAAAAGAAATTATATTAATTCTCTTAATTGTTCTGAAGATAAAGCTTGTTCTGTTGATGGTATTATAGATAATGAAAATAACAAGTTATTTATAGAATTTAAGAATGGAAAAATTGATACAAAACAAAAGAGAGGAATTAAAAATAAAGCTAAAGATAGTTTACTAATGTATGGGGACATTAAAGATAAAACCTTAGAATATTTTAGGGATAATTATACTTTTATTTTAGTTTATAATGGTAAGAAAAATAGAACTCACTCTCAAAGTATGAATAACATTCATAGCAATCTTTATAGTAGGTCAAATGAACAGGAAATTAGATTTGGATTGGATTCCTTAGATAAGGTATTCTTTAAAAATGTTTGTACATATAACGAGAGTGGATTTGAAGAGTTTTTGAAAACAATATAAGATTAAGGGAGTAAGATATGAAATTATCTTACTCCTTTTTATTGATATATTGATGATATTATGCTAGTATAAAGTGTGACAAATATTTACATAATAGGAGTTTACTATGAAAGATATATTTGATAAATTTAGCATTTTTGATTTTATTGCAATATTGTTATCCGGAATTTGTATTAGTACAATATCATTAATCGTCATATATTTTGTCTATGGCTTAAAATTTTCTATTTCATTAGGCATAGATAAAAATATATTGTTCTTTATAATTAGCTATTTATTAGGTATTATTTTTCAAGAAGTTGGTGCATTTCTATACAATAAAGTGTTTTTTAGAAATGATAAACTGTTAAAAAGAACTTTCAGCTTAAATAGTAAAAATTCATTGTTGACTAACGAGGAAAAAAGCTCTTTATATAAGTATTTTCAAGATAAATTAAATATTACTGGTGAAAGAGCAATATACAATTATTGCAAGGACTATGTATATAAAAATGGCAACAAATTAGATCACGATAGAGGATTATCATTAAGTGCTATGAGCAGAAGTTTATCCGTATGTTTTATGCTTTTATTTTTCACATTGTTAGGCTTGCAATTATTCGGTACTTTTAATGCCAATATTGTTTACTTGATTGCATTTATGATATTACTTCCTATACTATCAGTTGTTTTCTTTGTAAGATATTTATTTTTCATGAATACGAGATACACAAATATATTGAGATTATTTTATTACGATAATATTGTTCCAAAAGTATAATTTATATCGTATTATCAAGAATAATTTACTTGACTAATATAAAAACACAATTTATAATAAGGTAAAATGTATGATGAAAATTCAATAACCATTTAATAAAAATTATTGAAATGTTTGAAATACTATATCTTATATGAATTTTCATCATATAAATTTTTAGGCATACCTAATTTTAGGTATGCTTTATTTTTTTGCTTATTTTTAAATTATAAATAAATATATAATAGAATTATATATAAATATTGATAATTGATTATGGATATGGTATAGTAAATAATATAGTAATGATGTTTACTTAATAAGTAGTATCTAGAAGGTGATGCTGTATTAATGCGACAAAATAGTGAAATTGAAAAAGTAAAATCTACTCATTTAAAGGGAAGTGAAGATAAAAAACTAAAAAAAATACTTAAAAACAAATGGTTTATTATTACTATTATCGTTATTGCAATTGTATGTTTAGCATCAACATATATAGGTAGTATGTATAACCAAACAAAATATAGTTATGTAATTAATAACTATCAAGAAAAGGTATCTTCGTTAAGTAAAGATGATATTGAAGATAAAGAGCAGAAGGCAAAAAAATATAACAACTCCCTTAATGATTTATCTTCTACAGGTAAATATGATAAAGATACAGTTACAGGTTATTATGATGTTCTGAATTTAGGCAAGATTATATCATATATTGATATTCCAAAAATTGATGTGTATTTGCCTATATACAATAATACTGATGATAAGACTTTGCAGAATGGAATAGGACACGAGAAATCTAGTAGTTTACCGGTAGGTGGAACTAACACAAACTGCGTTTTACTAGGACATAGTGGACTAACTACGAATCCATTATTTACATGCCTACATAAACTTGATACAGGCGACTATATCTATCTTAAAACAATGAATAAGACTTATACATATAAAGTGTATGACATTGATAAAGTAACGCCTGAAGAAGCTGAGAATTATACAGGAATTGTTAAAGACAAAGATATTGTTACACTTATTACTTGTACACCTATCGGAATTAATACTCACAGACTTATTGTTAGAGGTGAAAGAGTAGATAATACTCAATGTAATAAGGCTCAAATTAAGAAGGTAAATCAAGCTGAAGATAACAATAGCAATAGTATTGATAATGTAAGACGAAAACTAATCACTATCGGTTTAATAGTTATGATAGTAGCAATATTATTTACTTATTGTACAAGAAAAGAGAAGAAAGGTGATAAAAAATCAAAAAGGAAATAAGTGTAAGTAACATTGTTACAGTTATAGGTATTGTTATATGTATAGCAGGTATAACTTTATTTTTTCTTACAAATTATACAAGTGTCTTTGACGATTATGATGGTGTTACAACTGCTGATTATTCTACTAATGCCAAAATCATAAATAGCAGTAACAATAGTAAAAAGATAAATAAAGCTAGTAATACAAATAGTTCTAATACAAGCAATTCTAAAAGTACAAATAGTACAAGAAAGATAAATGTATCAAACAAACTATATAGAGATATGGTTGATTATAATAAGAAACTTCCTGCTGTACAAATGAAGAAAATGGTTAATGAGAAGGTTCTCGAAAAGCCATTTTTACATTTATCAAAGTATGGATTGCCAAATAGTTGTATAGGAACTATTGAAGTAGATAAGATTAATTTAAATTTGCCGATTTATCTAGGTGCAAGTGATTATCATATGTCGCTTGGGGCAACTCATCTTAATTACACTTCAGCACCGATTGGTGGCAAGAATACAAATACGGTTATAGGTGGCCATACCGGATATATTGGAAGAACATTTTTTGACAATCTAAGTTTGCTTGATAAAGGTGACACGATAAAGGTCAAGAATTTTTGGTACACATTAAAGTACAAAGTTATTGAAACTAAAACTGTAGTTAAAGATGATACTTCAGTTTTATATATTCAAAAGAATAAAGATTTACTAACGCTATTTACTTGTGTATCTGATAGAGCAGGTGGCTTTAATAGGTATGTAGTAGTAGCTGAAAGGATAAAACAATGAAATATGTAATTATTACACTCGGTATCATTTTTGTTTTGCTTATGGTCTTTGTGATGTTTGCTATTTGCAAATCAGCAGGTTTGACAGATAAAGCAGAACAAGAATTAAGATATAAAGAAGAATACAAAAATGAATTTGAAAGGAGAAGTAATTATGGAAATTACTCACAAAAAGAAGCTAGGTAAAAAAGTTGCCTCTGCTATTCTAGGTGCATTGATGGTAGTATCTATACCAATGGTAGCAGGAGCAAAAGATATTGATATTCCGACTGAGCCTACTACAGGTTGGTATCATTCATCAGATACAGTAAAGCAAGCAACTGGTATTCCTGATAGTATTGCTAAAACAATTGATGGTTCTGATGTTTTATCTTTTATTGATATTAATTCTAATATGATTAGTGTTAAAACTGAGGCACAATTAAAATCAGCACTAGCAAAGTCTGGCAACAAAAAGATTAGACTGTTAGCTAACATCACTCCACGCAATAAACTATCTGTAAAAGGTAAGAATATCATTTACCTAAATGGTTATAAACTTAATTCACTTGCTAAAGTTAAGGGTAATGCTAAAAAATTGAACTTTTGTTCTGATGTAGAAAAGGAAAATGACTTTACAAAAGCACTTGCTTATAACAATGGCAATTATCCTCATAGAGTTATTATTCGTAAAGCTGTTACTTTAGCTAATAAAAAGTATAAAGTTAATAATGCCAAAACATCTATCTATCTTAATAATCATAATTTGAGTATTAAGGAAGGTGGACAGATTTATATTAATGATAATTCCGTTGAAATTGTTGGTGGAAGCAGAACAACATTTAAGTCTGTAGGTAATACTTCAAATGGTAATAGGTCACTTATTGAAGTTGCACCTAATAAAAATAATATTCATTTGAGAAACTTTAATGTAGTAGCATCCGATTTTTATGACAATGCTATTAAATTTGGTAGTAAGGATAACTCACTAACATTACTTAATATGGATATTACATCTAATAAGAGTGGTTCTACTGCTGTAAACCTATGTGGTACTTCCGGTAACGCTGTATCCAATGTTAAAGTTACTAGTGTAAATATTATTTCAAAAGGCTATGGTCTTAAAGGCAACTATGTTAGTAAGCTAATGATTAATGCTACTAACGGTACTAGTAAGAAGTATTCAACTCAAAAGAATTCAATCAATTTTACTAATTCAAGTTACATTAAATTAGCAACAAGTAGTGCTAAAAGTTATGTATGCACAAGTAGTGCTAATGATAATGGTGTATATTTCTCTAATGTCCAAAAATCAACAATTCAAAATATCACTACATCAGCAAAGGATAATGGCTTAGTTATTAATAGTTCAAGTGATATTTATATTCCAAGAATGTTTGCTAGTATTGATAAAACTGATGATTCTACAGTTAGTGTAAACAATTCCAATACTATTACATTTATTGGTGACTCAGCAAGTAATACAATGAGCTTAAAGAAAATTGCATGTTCTTCATCTAAACATATTGCATTTAATAATGTAGATACTGATAATTGTACTTTCACAGGTACTTCATCAAATCTTAAATTTAATAATGTAGCATTTAAGAACATTTCAATTAATGGTACAACATCTAGCAGAATTAATCAATTTTTCTTCTGTGGAACAACAAAATTCACTAATGGTTTTAACTTTACAAATGTAACTAAGTTTGAAAGTTCAAGAGATGTAAAACTAACTGGTGGCACAGGCAAAGTAACTAATGGCTCTTATTTCACATTAACTAATATGATGAATACCGTTAAAAGTAAATTTGTATTGAGTAATTGCTCAAAATATACACCTACAACTCTTCTAAGGTGAAAAATAAGATAAGCATAAAAGGGCGTTGTAAGTGGTCTTACACGCCCTTTGTGTTAAGAAGGTGATAGTAGTGATATGCTTGAATTGTGGCAAAAATATACCGAATAAATACGAGTACTGCCCCCATTGTGGATATAAAATTAAAATTGATAGTAGTGATAATGGAAAAAAGGAAAAAACATCAAAAGAAGAAATTGACACCGGTAAAGGTATGGCTATTGTGTGCTATTTTAATTTGCTAGTGATAATCCCACTATTGTTTGAGAAAAGCAATAATTTTGTAAGGTATCATATTAATCAAGGCTTATCCCTGTGCTTATTTACCATTGTTACAGGCGTTATAAAACTAATGTTAAACGACTTTTTACTGTATAGCTATATATTTGCTATATTAATGGCATTATTAATGATTATTATGATGGTAATTGGAATTAAAAATGTTTGTAGTGGGGAAGAAAAGCCTCTACCTATCATAGGTAATTTTAATTTACTGGGCTTAATTGATAAATTAAAAAGGAAAAAATCTAAAAACAACAATCTCACCAAAGATGAAACTGAAGAATATATATATGAGGATATAACTGAAGAAGAAAACTCATATAGTGATATTGATGAAAACAATGTAGATGAAGAAGTATATTCTGAAGAAAAACCTGCTGAAAATGAAAGGAATAATACTGAAGAACAAGAAGTCAATAATATACCAGAGCAAGAAAATGATGGCAATGTAAATACTAATCAAGTAAAAGAACAACAAGACAATGATTTCGATTTTGACAATTTATTAGGTGGGCCTGTAAAGGCAAAAAAGAAACAGAAAAAATCTCGTGATAATAAAAGTGATGTAAATTCCAATACTTCATCAGATAAAAAAGTTAAAAAGCAAAAAAGTGATACTAAGGTTAATAATACAAAGAGTAAAGAAAAGATAAAAGAAAAAGTTAATGAAGTACCGAAGGACGAGTCATACAATAATGAACTGGAAGAACAATTAGAAAATTTCTGTAATGAAGGTATTGATGAAATTTTAGGGGGAAAAGAAAAGGTTAAGCCACAAGAAACTGTTAATGAAAATAGTAATAAGAAAAAATTAACTTTAGAAGAAATAAGAAAAAAAGCCAGACAACAAGCTAAAAATACTAAAGTGTAATTCTAAGGAGTGGTAAAATGTATTCTATTAAAAATAGGGTAATATCAACGATATTAATGATATTAGTTTTAGCTAGTTCTATTTTTTGTTGTGATTTTTCAGCTAGTGCTGTAACTGTATCTGTGTCTGTTTCACCGACTTCAGCAACATTGTATGTAGGAAGTACAAGGCAACTTAAAGCTACAAAGAAGAATACTAGTGCTACACCAAAGTGGACTAGTTCTAATACTAAAGTTGCAACAGTTAGCAGTAAAGGTTTGGTTACAGCTAAAAGTAAAGGTACTGCAACTATTACAGTTAAAGTATCTAATAAAACAGCAAAATGTAAGATTACAGTTAAAAATGTAATAGTAAAATTAAACAGTAGTTCAAAGACAATATATGTAGGTTCATCTGCAACAGTTAAAGCTACTGTTACAGGTAGTAATAAAAAAGCAACATGGAAAATTCAAAATTCAAAAGTTGCTACTATTAAAGCTAGTGGAAATTCAGTTACTATTACTGCAAAGAATAAAGGTACTACATATTTAACTGCAACTGTAGAAAAAACTACTGTTAAGTGTAAAATTACAGTAAATAATGTTGTAATAACACTTAACACAACAAAAATAGAAATGTATAATGATGAGTCAAATATAATTACTGCTACAGTAAAAGGTAGTAATAAATCTGTTAGTTGGATTAGCTCTAATTCATCTGTAGCAACACTTAAAGCAACAGGCAATACTGTTAATGTAATCGCTAAAAAGTCCGGTAAAGCCAAAATATCAGCCAAATTAGAGAATACTACAGTAACATGTAATGTATATGTATATGATTATGTAACCCAAATTACTCTTAACACAACAGAACACCAAATGTATCCAGATGAAAAATTCAGAATGACTGCAACTGTATATCCACCGACAGCAAGGTATAAAGATGTAAATTGGAGTGTATCTGATACTAGTATAGCAACTATTGATACATTGGGTAATGTTACAGGATATAAAGCAGGTATAGTTACTATTACAGCCTCAGCAAAAGACCCTCATGGAGTTTCTATTGATTGCAAATTCACCTTATTGCAGAAAGTGGATTCCATCACATTTAACAAAAGTTCATATGATTTATATAAGTGTAGTAAGTTGAAGGTTGAGCCGAATATTTCGCCTGCTAACGCATATAACAAGAGTGTTTCATATTCTTCTAGCGATACAAGTATTGCATCTATTGATAGTAATGGTTTAATTAAGCCTTATAAAGTAGGTGTGGTTACTATTACTGTAACTGCACTTGATAAAAAAGGTGCAGTAGGAACATATAATGTTTATGTAAGGCAGAATATTACTGCTGTTCATTTTAAATATAAAAGTATAACAGTAGGTACAGGACTTAAAAAAAGAAATATTGTTCAAATAAAGCCGACTGATGCCTACAATAAAAAACTTAAATATACAATAAGGAATAAGAATATAGCCTCAGTAGATAGTAATGGTTATGTTAAAGGTAAGAAAAAAGGTTCTACTACACTAAAAGCTATGGCTAATGATGGTAGTAAAAGTCAAGCAATTTGTAAGGTAAATGTTTTTATTTCAGCGAAGAAATTAAGGGTTTATGGTAAGAACAAAATACCGATTAATTATAAGTCATCAACATATAAATTAAGAGTGACACCTAGTAATTCCTATAAAGGTAAAATTAAATGGTATTCATCTAATTCTAAAGTTGCAACTATTAATTCTAAAGGTAAAATCAAAATTAAAAAATTAGGCTATACGAATATATATGTTATTAATAAAGATGGATCAAATCGTAAGTCAAATGTTATTAAATTACATATTTACAAAATCTATATCAAGAGAATTGATGTAAATGTAGGAACACTTAATATAGGTGAAAAGGACAGTTATGCTGTAAAGACTAGAATATATCCTAGTAATGCAACATATAAAAAATTAAAATGGACTACTTCCAATCGGAGAGTTGCGACTGTTAATTCTAAAGGCAAAATTTATAGTCATAGTAAAGGTACTTCATACATTTACTGTAAGACAACAGACGGAAGTAAAATGGTAGTTAGAATTAGAGTCAATGTTAAGAGATATGTAAGTAAAGTCACTCTAAATTATAGAATAGTGTATATAAGTAAAGGTAAAACTTTGAATTTACACGCTACTGCCAGTCCTTTATCTGCAAATGATAGAAGAATAAAATGGTACTCTACTAATTCACGAATAGCTAGTGTAAGTTCTTCTGGTAAAATCACTTCTCGTGGTAAAGGCGTTTGTTATATCTATGCCAGAGCAAGAGATGGCAGTAATAAATATGATAAATGTAAGGTTAAAGTGTGGCAACCAGTATCAAAAGTATCTTTGAGTAAAGGTAGCGTTACTTTATATAAAACTGCAAGTATAAGAATAAATGCTCATATATCACCTTCAAATGCTACATATAGGTCTGTAAGTTACTACAGCAGTAACAGTAGGGTAGCTACAGTTAATTCAGCAGGCGTAATCAAAGGCAAAAGTAAAGGTACTTGCTATATCTATGCTAAATCAAGAGATGGTAGCAATAAAAAGAGTAGATGTAAAGTAACTGTCTATAGAGATGATGGTAAGATTGTTAAGCAGGGAAGTTATGCTTTTTGTAGTGGTGTAGGTGAAACTTCTTATACCGGCTCGGTAATAGATTTATCTTCATCAGTAAGAAATCTAATTAAGAATTATATAGCGACTGAAGTAGGATATTCTTATGATAATACACTATATAATCTTGTTGCTCAATCGGTACATGATGCTATGGTATCAGACGGCGTAAGTGGATGTAGTGTATCACAAGTTAAGAGTATGTTGAGTCGTCATTATCCTACATATCGTAACAAAAAAGATGAATTAACAAATGCCTATAATAATATTGATGGTAGCAAACAACGACAAATTAATAATGCTATCACTAAAGTATTTAGTCATGGTGGTATTGCTGTAAAGCATAGAATAAGATATGTTTATAACGGTAGAAAGGATAATAAAGAGCAACACTCCCATAGAAATATTCTTAATTACGGAAATACCGGCTATTTAATGAGATTTTACGATTAAATAATAAAAATATTTATTTTATTTTATAAAAAGTCTGTACAAATCGGAATTACTGTGTTATAATAAGTGCAAACAAATAGTAATGATATATATTTATTGGTTAGTGTTATTTTGTTATAATCAGTTATGAAGATTTCATTATCTGGTATATATTAATATTTCTTCAAAAGTGTTAGAAACTGGAGTATTAGTCCAGCAAATACCAGCCTTATTCAATAAAGCTTCACTGATTTCTATATTACAAAATAGTGTACTGATTTCTATATTACAAAATAGTGAAGTTACTAGTCTATAAGTTGTTAAACTTCTAAAATATTCATTACTATTTGTTAAGCACCACAAAGTATAACAATCGGTTTGTGTTATGGTTTTTGCAATTTCTACTATGGTAGATAAAAATATATGGTGCGAAGGTTTTACTTGTTTTCCTTAAAAAAACAAGGCTATATGCTGAAAATAAGGTCGCTCCTTGTAATCAGTACCTCTGTGTAGTTTTTTCATAATTTGGACTGCACACATAGTTTTTTCTTTTTTAAACTTATAGTAAGATGGAGAATGATTATAGAAATATAACCATTCTCAACGAAAACAATCCCCATACCTTTTTAAAACAAGGGTATGGGTTTCTTTTTAGGAAAGGCATAGGCAATGAACGAACAAGAGTCATTAAAAGAATATATAGATAATACTATTAAAAATGGTGGAGAAATTAGAATTATAAATGTTGAGGAAGAATTTTCTGAATTAGAGTTAGATAATAAGAAAGATATTCTTTCCATGCAAATGAAAGAAGGTTCTAAAAATTGACAATAGCACTTTGTATAATTAATGGAATATTCTTGTTAATTGGTGGTGTATATACTGTAGTATCAGTATATAGATTTATTAGCTATTACATCAGACGATTGCTTTTATATAGAACTGAAGCACTTTGTATTAGTTCCAAAGTGTGTGAAGTTGAACAGGAGCAAGAAATTGATGGTGAAAAGCAAACTGTTATAATGAGTGAATATTATGACTTGCTATTACAGTTTAACGATAAAAATAATAAGCAATACAAACTTAAAATTACTAGTAATAAAAACTTTGAAGTTGGAAGTAAAATAAAAATTTTATGGAATAGTAAAACAGAAAAAATGAGTTTTGATGATTTTGCATATTTTAAGAACTTAATTTTGTTTGTTGTTGGTGTTACACTTATAATTTGTTTCTTTGCTATGAATTAAATAGCAATTTTTTTCTTGACAAAACATAAACATTTATATATAACAGCATTCTTTGCAACAGCTCTATTTGCTTCC
>ERZ791923.3422-NODE-3422-length-12172-cov-16.786333_pt1 | contig 12172 bp, 21 predicted proteins | sample MGYA00510133_ERZ791923 | MGnify/ENA primary metagenome ERZ791923 (study PRJEB30046, sample SAMN00792106) | human gut metagenome | study: EMG produced TPA metagenomics assembly of the A metagenome-wide association study of gut microbiota in type 2... | reverse complement strand
AGCATCATTCTTAACGTTGAGATGCAGGAGATTATTACACGGGACAGATTACGCACCAACGGCAAGCAGCCGCTTACTACGCAGCTTTCAGAGGATGATGTGAGCAGTACGTCAATAAGTGCGCTGGTACGTCGTGGACGTGTTGCGGTGAAGGAAGCAGCAAGCAGTGTGACAACCGCTTTCAATAGCACTGGATTGATTGACCTGTAGTAAAAAGAAAAGCCCCTTACGGGGCTTTCAGTGCGTACAAACTGAGGCATAACGTGATAACCCAAAGTAACAGCTTGAACCGGTTCCACGCTCTTCTGTCCTCTGGTCTAATCATTTCATTGGCTCCCACTGTCCGGTGAGGGCGCAGCTCAGCAATACCGTCTGCATGACCATGCGTTGAGCGGGCGTACCCTTCAAATCCGCTGCCCATGTTGCCACAAGTGTGACCTTTTGCGCCCGGGAAAGTGATTGCACCGCGTCGTAAATTCCCGGACAGTCTATATTTGCGAGGGGTAGAGCGCTTGCCACCGCCTGCTGCGCCCCCATCACGTTTTCAAAAGAGCTATCAACCCCCGCATGACTTTCAGCGATATTACAGGCACTTACAGCCGCGCCAATCAGTAGCGAAGTTAAAATCTTTTTCATGTTCATCATGTGTTACCTCTCTGGTTAATGTACGTACAGTGTGAACGAACAAACGAACTATGTCAATTAATATTCTGACGGCAGCGTCATTACTACACAATGACCGACTCGTCAAGAAAGTAATAAAAAAATAGCACGAATAGCTAAAGACTGAACGAACAACCGTGATAATATGACCTTACTGAAACGCAAACGAGGACGTGAAAATGTTAACAAGAGCTGAACAAAACCTGTTACGTATGCAAGGTAAATTAACCACCGACGCACCCGTAACTACTACTACCACTGACGCCGAAACTGTGATTCCACGCAACGTTATGGCAATCAAATGGCGTGCAGAACAGGCAGATGCTGCCAGCACAATCAAAGACGATGCGCTGGTACTGTCCCGCGCTGAACTTCAACTCCGTAAATTACAAGGTAAATAAAAATGACTAATCACGTAGAGGCCTCACAAAAAGTAATCCGTGCTTATCGTGAGATGAAAGCAGAAGCGGAAGCAAAAATTGCTGAAATGGAAAACGAAATTAAAGCGATTCGTGCATCGGTTATTAAGCCGGATGTATCGGTGTTTATCATGGACAGCTTGAGCGCACTCCGCAAATATAAAGATGTGGCGCGCACCAAGCTGGGCGAAATCGTAATGTCACAGGAGTTTCAGCAGAAACACCAGTTAAACGCGGCGCTCGCGGTTGACCGTCTCAAAGGCCGTACCACTGTTGAAAGCGCTTTAGATGTACGCGGTGCTGATGCTTACATTGCGATGATGGCTGCAGGTGTGACGGATGCGATGTATCTGGAACAACTTTTCGGCACTGCCTACGATGCAATTTTCGATGAATCACGCATCGGCCAATTCCGCAAAGTATGCGACAGCCTCGGTATTCTCGATAAAGAGCTGGACGATATCGAACTGGAAATCGCCACCCTTAACGACCTTCGCGCGTTTAGCCTGTAATTATAAAGAGGACATGAACATGATTAGTAAATTTGACCAAGCCGCCGTTAAAAACGCCCGCAACCAGCGTAACGCCACCCGCTATTTTGGGGTTACATACGGTATCCCGGCAAATTCCAAACTATCCCCTAAACGTAAGGGGGCGTAAATGAAACGCTCCTTCGATGAATGGCAAAGGGTAGTTGAGGGGGCATACAGAGAGTCAAACGGGATAGGACAACCTATCCCACTCACCACAATAAGAGACGAATTGAAAATCGGTCCGACGTGGTTACGCAGTATTTTGGAAGACGGAATGAACGTTGAAATAGATGGCGATGGTGTGGAGGCTGTGGCATGGGTAACGAGACGGTAACAAGTCGAACAATTGTACTCACTTTAATTAATGAATTAATGTCGCGCGGGCTTCAACTTAAAAAAGATGGTGAAGACCTGATTGTATACAACGTTAGTACGCGCATTGGTGTGAAACGGTATCCATCATTCGCTGCGGTATGGCGTGAATACCTTCCACATTTAACGTACACGATAGGTGAAAAGATATGAACAGAGTGCAAGAAAATTTGGGTGACAGACTTCTCCGGGAAGAAGCGGAACGCGCTTTCGAATCATACGGGTTGCGTCGCCCTCGCGCATGGCTTGCTAAATATGGCTCGCTCGTCAGTGTGTCATCCATGCGCAAGGAATGCCAGGCACTGATAAAGCCTCGTGAAGTTTCCGGCAACGACGATTATATGCCACACGGCATCATTAACTTTCAGGGTGATTAAAAATGACTCCAGTATATTACCACGAGACTGTAGAACTGATGCGCCTCCTGACCGGGCGCGAATATTGCCACGCGGCACAAATTGAAGTTGAAGCGGGTCGCGCAACTCCTGAGAACATCTTTATGCCGCTGTTCGAAAAGTATGAGGAGATAAACGTACTCGATACCGTTCGCGCTCGGATGTTGCATTCGGTGAGCTGTTCGCCGTTGCCGTTCCACCACGTTGCGGAGTATGAGCTCATATCGCACCTGATGTACGACATGCTGATTAACCGCTACCCATTCCCATCACTGGAGCAATATCACTAATGGCAAACGTTATCACGCAGTTTCTCATCGGGCTGGGCCTCGATAGTAAAGACCTCGACAAAGGGTTACAGGATACAGATAACAAACTGCGCTCATTCGGCGCAGGTGCCGCAACCACATTTGCCGCCGTTGGTGCGGCAGGTGTTACCGCCTTCAAATGGACAAGCGGTAAGGCTAACGAGATTGACCAGATAAACAGTGCTGTGCAACGCTACAACACGACGATTCAGGATGTGGCGGGTTATGACCTCACGTTGGGTAAAATCACCGGGGGCGACGAAACAGGAACGATGGTGGCGCACCTTAAAGAACTTGCGCAGCTTCAGGCCAACGTACAGCGCGGGCAGGACAATTACAACCGCTACGTTACGGCAGGATTTGACGTAACGGGATGGCAGGGGATGAACCCGCAGCAGTTATTTAACGACATGGCGCGGCAATTCCAGCAACAACAAAACCCCACCAAACAAACTGCAATGGCTCAGGAGTTGGGCTTGAGTGATGCAGAGGTGCGTGTACTTAAACAGTATGGCGCAACCATTCAGGAAGTCTCCCGCGCAACGGCTGAACAGGCTGGCATAACAGGAGAACTGGCAGAAAACAGCATTAAGTTAAATGCCGCCGTTGGTGAACTGAATACAAATTTCCTCGGACTGACCAACACCGTTGCGACTAAAGCAATGCCCGCAATGAGTGAATTTGCCGGGTCGCTGAACGCAATCACCAAAACAATTAACGAATGGGCGCGTAATAATCCCGAAATCGTTACAGCAGCGGCAAGCGGTACGCATGCTGGACTTGATAAAGCTGCCGATGTTTATCTTCCAGAATGGGCGCAGCAGACCGCAAAAGACGTAGCGGGGTCTGTTTTCCCGTCACCCGTTAAATGGTGGGGAAACATTCAGGGCGGCTGGGATACCGTGAAACAATGGTGGAATGATAACGACGTGTCGCCAATCAGCAATGCGAAAGCTGGTGGCATGAACATGCCGAACATTCCGGGCGGTATGGATGCGGTTAACAATTACAACCGGTCTGATAACAGCATCACTAATAATTACAATCTCCGCGACGTTAGCGCATGGAACGAGCCCTATAACATCATGCCCGAACCGGTGCAGCAGCAGGGAATTGCCGATGCGATTAACCGCGCCGGTGACAACTGGCTGGCGTCATTACGTAGCGAACCGATGCAATTTAAAGGTAACGTGACAGTAAACAGTACGCTCGAAATGGATGGGCGCGTCATTGCTGAAAAAGTGGATGACCGCCTCGACTTTCACGCTGAACAAGCGTTAGACCAGATACGGGGCAGCAGTAACGGATATTGACAGTTAACGTACAGGGATGTACTATAACTGAACAAACGAACAAACGAGGATGATTGCAAATGAAACGCTCCGTTACACACGACGCACTCCGTCAGAGATTACACCGCCGCCTCGCCGCGCTGGGCCTGAAAATGGTTGGCGATGTTAAAGGCTCCGACCGCTGGTATATTTTCAAAGGTGGTGAAATGATTGAACAACATTCATCGCTGATTACTCTGGCGCATCATTACAATGTGGTTCGCTCTTATGAGGAGTATGTACGATGACCGCTACACGCCTTGAACCAGCTGCATTGTGGCAGCGCATTAGTCGCATCATGGGGCCAAAACGCCTCAATGTGCGCAAGGATGGCAAGGGTAAATGGGAGGTATTCAATACGCTTACCGGCGCAACCGTTCAGGAATATACCAGTATGCTCACCCTCGCGCGGGCGTATGGTCTCATTAACAAGTGGGAAACTGTGTAAATAAAACGCCCCTGTCCGGCCTGTCATCCAGAAGGGGCGAGTGTCACAAGCAATGAGGAGTCACCTATGGCGCTTAATATTATGACGTATGCGACAATCGCTTACAACCTGTATATTGGATATCTTTACAGCATTGGAGTGTTTCACTAATGGCTAACCCTATTCATCAAAAATATGTACAGGACGTGTGGACACAGTTCCATGCTGGCACGCTGACCAATGACGCCGGGCAACTGGTTACTGACAGTGAGGAGGTGATACAGATGTGTGATACGCATCGTCGCGCTCTGGGCATTACCACGTTCGACGCGGCGGCACCTACAACGTGCGTTCCCGGCACAATTACCCGCATCATGCGTTACGCGGACGGTTCGGAAGAGGTGATAGATGTTATTAAGCCTGTCGCAGGTGTGGCCCCGGGCAAAAACCGTGCAGTCGGTACACCTTCGCCCACGCTGGACGACTATCGCCGCATGTTCGACGCTGGTCAATTACCGGGCGTGTCCGGCGTTATCGCAACCGATATTAACGATTTGGCGGCTGACCATCCGTTGCGTGTTGACTACCAGCGTAAAAAGAACTTGCGCGAAGCGGCACGCCTCGAAGTTAGTCAACGTGTGCAACGCCTCACCACCAGTAAAGATGTCGCACCCGTAGTGCGTAAGCGTAAGTATGTGGACAAGCGGAGTAAACGCGCATGGTGATGTTGTTTATCGTTGAAACAGCGCTCATGGTGGCAATGGTTGCCACCTGTATCGCAATGTACCGGAGTAAACGCAAATGAGCAGAAACGAACGGATTGAAAAATGGTTGATACCGTGGGCCGCACTGTTTGCCGGTTTATACCTGGGCTATTCGGTGAGTTGGAAAATGGAAAACGACGGGGTGCGCACAGTTATGACCGAAACGTACATCCGACTCCATAACGATGCGGCATTCATGGAGCAGTGTAAATCTATGAAGGGTCGCGCGGATTTGGGCGGGATTGTTCCGGTTGTTCCACATGGTGATGAGTCGCCGCTTGTGGCTCTGACTGTGAGCAATTATGCGCTCCAGTGTATTTTAACCGGTGACTTCTCCAACTAGCCCGCAGTTTGATAAAGGCATCGCGCAACTGTAATAACAGAAGCGCGATGCCTAATACCAGTCTGGCACCCTTCAACCAGTCATACACGTTACAATCCTTCCTCTGGTTTCACGTTGTTAATCTTGTAAGTTACTGAACCCCTGAGTGAACCCGTGTCGATTAACGGATTTGACGAACCTTTTTTAGCGATTGTGACGGGGCTGTTTGCCGGGTCTTTCAGGTCTGTCATGTACTGCTGCACGTTACCCACTGCCGTAGCTGCCGCAGCTTCTAACGCCTTGTCAGCGCTTTGAGTCTTAACGAACGTTTCCGCAAACGCCTCGATTTGTTCCTTTCGTCCAGACTCAACACCGGGAACGAGCCACGGGCGCGCCGGGATAGGCGCATCTGCTTTACCGTACATCTTATTATCGGGATTCCCATAATTGAGCAGTGCGCCAAGCTGGGCGTTTGTAATGCCGCCCTCGTGCATACCCGCATCTTCATGAATACCGATTGTCGCATTCTTGCGAGTGGCGAGACTCTTTAACTCCTTTTTAATGATATCTCGCGCGATTTGCAGGTCTTTAATCTTAACGTTTACTTTCATTTCGACACGCTCCAGCCTTGAGCCATTAATTTACGCACCGGGGCGCACGCTTCGGCCTTGGTAATCATGCCGTCGCCGTTCACGTCTAAGTTACGGTTCTGTTCATATGCCGCGCTCGGTGAACTGTACAAAACGGTGCTGGACGGCTTACCGAGATGAGCGGGCGCAAATATAGCGGTGTAACATTCGTCAACGCTGGTGATACGCCCACGATACGGGTAAAAATAATCGTACACCGGGCCTTGCAACTGTTCGGCGGCGGTCATCGATGCAATACGCGCTTTCGTGTAACCCTTCGGCATACCAGCATTAGTAAACTGAATAAGCCCAATCGCACCGCTTGTGTTATTGCGTGCCTGTGGGTTCCACTTACTTTCGAACTGGATGCACGCGCTCAACCATGACGGCTCGATACCCAACTTCTGACACACCTGTTTCAGTGCGATGCGGTCGTCTTGTGTAATCGTTTTACCCCACGTTACGGAACCGCGCGGACGTGCGTTAACTTCTTCGCTTTCCTGTGAACCAGCTTTGATACCGTGAATCGAGGTAATCCATTTTTGACCATTCGTTTCGCCACGGTGACGCAGTGACATAATGCTCCACTCACCGGACGCTTTCGCATCGCTCGTAACAACCTGACCAGCCGCCTCATTGTTGTACTGCTGAAACTGTGAATCAATAACGATGATATCTTGCGTCGTCATGTTCGCATTTAAAATTACGTCCACATCGACAAACACACCATTAGCAGCCGATACAACGGGCATCCCGACCATCCCGTCGAACATTGACACGGGGTATTTAACCGCGCCGCTGCGTGTGTCATTCGGGAACGATACAACAATGCCGGTATTATCCTGAGTAAACTGGAAATTATAAATTTTCGCCAGTTCCTGCAACTGCGAATAAGCCGTACCAATTACGCTAAACGGGCCTTTAATACTGCGAAAGCGTGACGGGTCTGTACCGAAATTAAGCGGCTTTTGCCAGCCGTTGCGCACGATATCGGTGATTACATCGTACAGTGTCGCACCTTTATCATACGTCTGGCTGACCTGGCCACGGTCGGACTTACTCACACCACTGTTACACATGAGCCACGTGATAATATTCGCGCCGCTTCGCTCTCTGTAACAGTTTGCAACATGTCCGGTAAATACTGTTCCAACTGTTTCACTCAGTACGCCACCTGTTTCGTCGAACGTGGTGTATCCGGCTAATAGTTGAACAGTGTCGTTAGCCTGAAACGCAACACTTGCCGTTTGTTCCTGACCATCTGTTACAACGGGCGACGATGACGCGGCAATGTTGAACAGACCAATGCGGGCGGTACTCCACGCCATACCGGGGAAAATTTCAACGTCGAACTCACAGGGAATTTGATTATCTGGCGTGGTGAGACGCTCAATGTATTTCTCGCCGTTAATCCATAATTCATAATTACGTAACTGGATAATCGCCATTAGTAACCCTCCGCCAGCTCGTTCAGTAAACGCAACATATTGTCGCGGAACTCCACAACATCTGACACACCATGACGGGCGAGCAACTGTTTCAGACTGTCCATGTTACCTTCGATGCAGGCATCAACAATCTGATTATATTCACCGCCGCGCATCGGCTTGAACGACCATTCGCAAGATGTATCTTTTTTGATAGCCGCTTCGAGCGCTTTCAGTCTCTGCATTTTGTTCATTTATAGTAATCCTCAAGTACGCAACGCTTATCATCGGTGCGGTACAGTTTTTCACATTCGGCACCATAAAACATATCAATCTTACGTACCGGTACGGCCTGTTCTTTACGCTTCTGCTCCAGCGCTTCGAGACGCTGTACTTTATTCATCTTCATGTTTCAGTCCCGCCGCATCCTCAAGCTGTTTCAGCCGTTGCTCCATTTCCTGCAATTCAAAGATACGTGCTTCAATTACTCGTTCCTGTACGCCGCCCGGTACTGGTTCAGGCATGGCATTTGGAATACGTTTGAGCGCTTCCTGAATTGCCCACTGCTCACCTTTACCTACAGCAATCATAAGTTGGGCGATGGCTTCCTGAAGTAACGCAGCTGGCATTGCAGGGTATCGATTCTTTGCCCCTTTCGTTCTAGCCATTCGTAACACCTCTTTATCAATTAATGACGATAAATTATCATAAAAGTGGATATTTTTCAAGTATGGTAGTTGACAAGTAGGCTACCATACAAGTATAGTAATCACATGAGCAACGAGTAGTCACCGTGTTCATGTCCTCTCTCTCTGTCTCTGCGTGATATTGGCCCTAATCGTTCTCCATAGCGGTTAGGGTCTTTTTTTATGGGTGATAAATATGATTACTTTCGGTCTTAAAAGTGGTGCGATGTTCGCAGTTGAATCAACCAGCGACATCTACATGGAGGGAATAGTGTTCGAGCGTCCCGGGCAAATTATCGGTATGGCAAAGGATGGTAATCCTATTCAGGTGACGATACGCACCGTCGATAATTTTTACGTTAATTTTATAATTACCGAAATTTCTTACGTGAGCGAAAATTAAAACCGTATCGCATCGTTTTAGACAATGGAACTGTCTAGATGCTCTCTAACTGTCTAGATACTGTCTTTTAAAAATCCCTTATATTTCAATACTTAAAGATACTAAAAGACAGTTAGACAGATAAGACAGTTAAAATGAAGTAGTGTAGTACATAGTTATAAGATACATGTATACATACATTATACATATTTTATTTATTTTATATGGTGGTGGAGTGGAGACCCCCTTTAACTGTCTTCATGTGTCCAGCAAGTCCTCTTTCTCGTTGTAAATCATGCGTTTACGGGCTAGACAGTATGTGTCTTAACTGTATTTCTGGCTTGTATGGTAGTATGTTGACGGCATCGTCACGTAAGTGGTTAATTTTGTTGAAGTTTTTCGTTTTACACTGTTGCAAACGGGTTTAACCCGGTGTAGTATGGTTTTACTGAAACAACGAACGAGGATGTGAAGATGAAAACGCAACGCTTAAAGATGATTGGATTCAAAGTCAATGAAACACTGCGTCAGCAGTTACTGGCGATGAACAACACGAGCGAATTTATCCGCGCGGCAATTATCGAAAAGATGATTCGTGAGGGAATGACCGTTGAGAATGGAAAGCAATAAAAAAGCCCCGGCGCAAACGGAGCTTTTTTTAAACTGGTACTACATCACTGGAGACAATTAAATTATGAGTAATTTTCATTCACTTGTCAATCAATTCGCCGCTGCTGGATATGACTGCATCCCTAATAAAAAGGATGTGAAATATGCCAATGGTGAGCAGTATCCGCTCACTCATGAGGCATGGGTAGACTGCGACAACACCATGTTTCGCGTGCGTTCCCGCGCCCTGACCAAAGACGGCGCAAAATGTGCATTGTTTATCGATATCGACGGTAACAAAGAGGACGCCGCACCAGTCGCAACGCTTCTCGAAAGTGTGGGCCTGTCTTATGACGCAATGCTCACCAGCGCTCGCGTACAAAACAACGCCACTTGGGACTCCGTTCATTTTGCCTTTCTCGTACCGGTTAACATCGCCGCGCTGATTGCTCATCACAAAGTTGGCCTGGCTAAAAATGTTGACCTTGTTCACAACATCGCTATCAAAATGGCTAAAACGCATAATCCGGTGGCGGTTGACCAGTTACCGGATGCGCCTGAGTCACTCGTCACGTATCTGTTACAGAATGCCCCGGCGCGTAAAGAGTCTGTAGCACATCCTGAAAGCGTTGCAACGCACACCAACGCCTACGGTCGCCAACAACTCTCGCGGGCCGTGGAAGCGTTGCGGCAAATCGAGGCGACTGATTCGGACCGTAACAATCAGTGTTCTGCAATCATCACTCCTGTTGTCGGTAACGTGAAGGGCGGTAACGTGACCCGCGCAGATGCGATTGCAGCTATTCAACCGGAAATTGAACGCATTTTCAGCCGCGACAATAACGGCGATGTTCGCGCATTAATGAGTAAGTTTACCAGCGGCACCGTAACGCCTACTGAGCATCACCCGGATTTAGACGTTGCCGCTATTTTCGCAAGCGTAGAGACAAATACAAAGGAGAGCAATGTGACTGCCCGCAACGGTTATCAACTTCTGGCCGGTTCACAACTGGTCGAATACTTCAAAGGCTGTGCATACGTTAACAGCATCGGCAAAATTGTGGACGGTCGCGGTGTTCTGTACAACGTGACGCAATTCAACGCTGCTTTCGGTGGCTACAGTTTTGCAATGGACGACTCAAATAATAAAGTCAGCAAAAAAGCGTGGGAAGCCTTCACCGAGAATCAGGCGTTTACTTTCCCGCGTGTGGATGATTTCTATTTTGACCCGTCCGAGAAAGGCGGCACCATCAGGACAGAACGCGGCGGGTTACGTCTCATTAACTCTTACTATCCGCAAATGATTGAACCAGTACCGGGCGACGCAACGCCGTTTACTGACCTCGTGGAGCGTATGCTGCCGGATGAGAAAGACCGCGACATTCTGATTAACTGGATGGCTTACAAGGTTCAAAACCCCGGCGCGTTAATGATGTGGTCGCCCGTCCTGATTGGTGGGCAGGGTACTGGTAAAACGACTCTGACCGCTATCATGCAAAACATCATCGGTAATAAATATTCCATCTGCGTACAGTCGCGTGACGTGGACAACAAATTTAACTCATGGGCTAAAGAACGTCTGTTCGCGTCCATTGATGAATTACGTATCGCCCGTGACCAGGACAAAGCCGACGCAATGAAAACGCTGTTAACCGATGCGACAATCGCAATTCAGGCTAAAGGCGTGGACAGTACGCAGTGCTCTAACCATCTGGGCGTTATGATTACCAGTAACCATCATGACGCTGTGCCGAAAACAATCGGCGACCGTCGTTATGCGGTGTTTCACATTCCATTTGAAACGGAAGCGCAGATTGTAGCGGCTGGCATGGATGACGCTTATTTTAAAAATCTGTACGACTGGCTGAACAACCGTGGTGGGTATGCGATTGTCGCACATTATTTATTAAATCGTGTCGTCGCACACCATCCGCAACGCGCCCCGGAAACAACCGCCACCGCTGCCGCCATTCAGATGAGCATGTCACCGGGCGAATTGATTGTGAGCGAGGCAATCGAGGACAACGCGCCGGGGTTCCAGAACGGCATTGTGAATAGCCGCGCGGTTGTGTATAAACTGGCCGGAGCCGGAATTGATACGCGCAATCCACGCACCACATCGAACATTATGCGCAATCTCGGATATGAACAGATTGGTGGTCGTCACAATATGACTAATGGTGGCAAATTTACCGCGTGGTGTAAGATGGGTTATGCCGCCACATATGCAAATCTGTCCGCACCTTTACTGTGGGAACGAAGCGGCGTAGATGCGGCGCAAATGTTAGCCACCGCAGCTTTCGCCTAAACCAGCAAACCACACTGATTCGAACTCTCACCCTCGTTTCAGTGTGGTAACTATACGATGTTCTGACGTACCCGCCAACACACTGGAGTTAAATTATGTCATTAATAAGCCTGTTCACCCGAAATAATCCCAGTATTGGGGCAGTATCGTTCGACGCAACATTAAGCACGAGTAGTGATTTCAGCACGCAGTTGACCACTTACGCGGTCGAATCGGGCGTTAACGTGTTTGACCACCGCATTTTTCAGCCCACCGTTGTAACAATGCAGGTGGCGTTGTCGAACAATAAACTTACCACGCAGTTAACCGACTTTCTCGGAGTGCTCACCAACGGCTCGAACAGTGGGATTCTCACCCAGGTTGCTGGCCTTTCCGCTGGCTGGCTGGGTGGCAGCGATGCCACAAGCCCCTCCGCCGCGTTAATCTTTATGGTTCAGGTAATGCAGACCTCCACGCCGTTCAGCGTGTCGGATGGTCAGATTACTTACGGTAACATGTTAATCCGTCGCATCACTCGTGAGCGTAACCCGGAGAATGAGAACAGCATCATTCTTAACGTTGAGATGCAGGAGATTATTACACGGGACAGATTACGCA
>ERZ791923.3413-NODE-3413-length-12201-cov-5.148279_pt1 | contig 12201 bp, 10 predicted proteins | sample MGYA00510133_ERZ791923 | MGnify/ENA primary metagenome ERZ791923 (study PRJEB30046, sample SAMN00792106) | human gut metagenome | study: EMG produced TPA metagenomics assembly of the A metagenome-wide association study of gut microbiota in type 2... | reverse complement strand
CGGAAAAATAGGTAGCGCCAACACAAGCGGACATCTTCGGATGTCCGCTTTTTTTCGCGCGTTTATGTGATTTTTTTGCCGGATTTCATAATTTGTTCAAAGTTTTTTCACCATTCCCAGAGATGGATCTGTATAATAGATAACTATGAAAAGTGTGCCTATCAGAGCTCTATCAAAACCGGGCATACTGCATCATGAGCGAATACAAATTACCAGACCGCTCAAATAGCGCGGAAAAGGTTGATTTTCTGGGCTGAACCTGCTATAATAAACGAACTTGTCAAAGGATAACCGGAAAAGGATTTTTGTTATGCTGAGAAGATTCAAATCGTCTGTTACCTTTTTAATGAAGCTGCTGGCCTTTCTGCTGTGTGCCGCCTGCTTTTTCGGCCTGTTCGGACTGGAATATTTCTTCCTTCTGCGCCCCAGCCGCACCCTGGGCGTCACGGCGGTGGCCTTCGTGGTGGTCTACATCCTGATGACCAAGGTCTACGGCGGCTTCGACATCGGAAAGCGCAAAAGCAAGCCCATCGTGTTTTCCATGGCCCTGACGCTGCTGCTGACGGACCTGGTGACGCACTTCCTGCTGTGCATCATGAATACCACCGTCATCCACGGGGGACGCTTTGTATATGAGTGCCCGCTGCTGTTGCTGGCGGTCTATCTGCTGCAGGTGGCCCTGGTGATCATCATGGCCTACGGCGGCAACGACCTGTACTTCAAGGTCAACAAGCCCCAGCGCTGCATGATGGTGGCCCGCCGGGGCGAGTGCATCGAGGACCTGATCAAAAAAGTGGGCCGCTACAAAAAGCAGTACAACATCCAGCAGGTGGCCTGGCTGGACCAGCCGGACCTGCTGACCTGCGTGGACCACGCCGATGCGGTGTTCCTGTATGAGCTCTCCGTCCGGGAGCGCACCGACCTGGTGGAATACTGCTATCAGACCCGCAAGGATGTGTATTACAGCCTGGAGATGTCCGACGTGGTGGCTATGGCCGGGGAGCGGGTCATGTTCGACGACAAGACCATGATGTACTGCCCGGTCCGGGAGCTGCGGTTCGAGGAGCGCATCGTCAAGCGCCTGGGGGATATCTTGGTGTCCGTGGTGGGCCTGGTGCTGACCTCCCCCATCCTGCTGGCAACGGCCCTGGCCATCCGCCTGGAGGACGGCGGCCCGGTGTTCTATCGCCAGAAGCGCGCCACCTACGGCGGCCGGGTGTTCGAGGTGTACAAATTCCGCTCCATGCGGGCCCAGGACGGCAGCATCCACGTCTCCGCCAAGAAGGATGACGACCGCATCACCAAGGTGGGCCACATCATCCGCAAATTCCGCATCGACGAGCTGCCCCAGCTGATCAACGTCCTGAAAAGCGACATGAGCATCGTGGGCCCCCGGCCCGAGATGCTGGAAAACGTGGAAAAATATACCGACGACCTGCCGGAGTTCCGCTATCGCCTGCGGGCCAAGGCGGGGCTCACCGGCCTTGCCCAGATTTACGGCAAATACAACACCTCGCCCCGGGACAAGCTCATCATGGACCTGGCCTATATCCAGCAGTACAGCGTCTGGCTGGACCTGAAGCTGATCCTGCGGACGGCTCTGGTGCTGCTGACGCCGGAGGAGAGCACCGAGGCCTTCGAGGACAAGAAAACGGAGGAAAAACCGTAATGCATACCACAAAGCGCGCCGTGCTGCTCAGCTGCTCCGACCACTATAACCACCGCCTCTACGTCATCGACGGCTATCTCAGGTCCCTGGGCTACGAGACGGTGTACTACACCAGCGACTTTGACCACACCTCCAAAAAGGTGTTCCGCTGCACGGTCCCCGGCTGCCGCCAGATCCATGTGCGGCCCTATCAGAAAAACCTGTCCCTGTCCCGGATTTTGTCCCATCGGGACTTTGCTCGCCTGGTGTTCCAGGAGCTGGAGCAGGACCCCCCGGACGTGGTGGTGGCCCAGCTGCCCCCCAACTATCTGGCCCATTATGCCGCCCGCTTCAAGGCCCGGCACCCGGAAACCAGGCTGATCTTCGAGATTTTCGACATGTGGCCGGAGACCTTCCCCTCCGGCTCCATGAAGCGCCTGCTGGCCCTGCCCTTTTCCGTGTGGGCCGGTCTGCGGGATAAGAACCTCTCCGCCGCGGACCGGGTGATCCCCGAGTGCAGGCTGTTCTGCCGCAAGCTGGGTCTGCCGGAGGAAAACGCCATCTACCTGGCCTCCCGCCGCGACCCGGACCAGACGCCGGAGGCCCATCTGCGCTCCGACGGACTGGACCTGTGCTACCTGGGGGCCATCAACAACGTGGTGAACGTCGACGCCATCGCCGGCCTGACGGCCCAATTGGCCCGGTTGAAGCCCGTCACCGTCCATGTCATCGGCGACGGCGAGAAATGCCCTCAGCTGCTCCAGGCCCTACGTGACGCCGGGGCGGAGGTGGACTGGCTGGGCGTGGTGTTTGACGAGAGCCGGAAGCACGAGGTCATGAGCCGCTGCCACTTCGGCTTCAACCTGATGAAGCCCGACGTGTGCGTGGGCCTGACCATGAAATCCGTGGACTATTTCCGCCACGATCTGCCCATTCTCAACAACATTCCCGCCGACACCGCCGAGCTGGTGGACCGGGAACAGGTGGGCCTCAACGTGGGGGAGGACACGGCGGCCCGGGTGGCCGCCATGACGGTGGAGGACTGCCTGCGCATGCGTAAGAACGTCCGCCGGGTCTTTGACGAGAACTTTGACCTGCCGGTGGTGCAGGCCCGATATGCCGCCCTGCTGCAGGGCATTGTGTGAGGATACGACCGTGGAAAAACAGATATTGATCCTGCTGGCTGCCTACAAGGGCGGCCGGTTTATCCGGCCCATGGTGGACTCCATCCTGGCGCAGGACGTGGGGGGTTGGAGGCTGATCCTGTCGGACGACGGGGAGGATACCGCCCCCATTTTGCAGGAATACGCCGATAAATATCCGGATAAAATAACGCATTATCGTTCCGGCCGCCGGTTCGGCAGCGCCCAGAAGCACTTCATGCACCTGCTGGAGCAGTTCGGGGGCCAGGCCGACTACATCATGTTCAGTGACCAGGACGACGTGTGGCACCCGGACAAGGTGCGCCTGACCCTCCGGCTGATGGAGCAGGCGGAGACGGACCCGGCCCTGCCGGTGCTGGTCCACACGGACCTGCGGGTGGTGGACGGCCAGCTGCATGAGATGGACCCCTCTTTCCAGCACTATTCCGGCCTGGACGGCCATCGTCTGGCGCTGAAGCAGCTGCTGGTGCAGAATGTGGTCACCGGCTGCACCATGATGATCAACCGCTCCCTGGCCCGGCTTGCCTGCCGCCCGGTGGGGGAGGGGGATATGCTGATGCACGACTGGTGGCTGGCGCTGATCGCCGCCGCCATGGGCCGGGCCGTGTTCCTGGACCGCGCCACCATTGACTACCGCCAGCACGGCGGCAACGTGGTGGGGGCCAAGGATCCCCGCTCGGCGGGCTATGTGCTGCAGAAGCTTAAGGGCGGCGCGGTGCGCCGTTCCCTGGTGGATACGGCCCGACAGGCCGGGGCCTTCCTCTCCTGCTATCGTCAGGAGCTGACCCCGGACCAGCAGGCCCTGCTGGCGGACTATGCCGCCGCCCCTGAAAAGGGAAAACTGGCCCGGCTGGCCCTTTACCGGCGGCGGGGCCTGTGGAAGTACGGCCTGAACCGCCGTATCGGACAAATTCTTTGGTGGTGAATCTTTTGCAAAATCGAATCCGTAACATAACGGAGGAGTTCCGGCGGGGTACCTTTACCCAGCGGTGCAGCCAGCTCTCCTTCGGAATCTTGTGCCTGTTCCTGCTGGAATGCAGCATCACCGGCGGCGGCCGCTATTGGGAGGTTGGACCTGTCAGCATCCGCATTCTGCTGGGGGGCCTGGCCGCTGTGCTGGCCCTGCCGGAGCTTTTCCGGCATCTGGGCGCATACCTGAAAAAGCCCGCCGTCTGGCTGACCCTGGCCTTCGTGGCCTGGCTGGCCTTCTGCGCCTGGCGGGGCGTCCGGGCGGAAAACCGCATGGACGTGCTGCTGACGGACATCAAGGGCTTCATGTGGCTGTTCCTGGTGCCTGTGCTGGTGGCCACGGTCCGGTCGCGGCAGCGCCTGCGGGTGCTTTTGAGCTGGGTCCTGGCCGGCGCGGTGATCCAGGCGGCCCTGATCCTGGCGGTGAACGCCGGTGTGGTGCTGATGGACGACCCTGCCCCTCTGTGCCGGTGGCTGAACGAGCACACCGTAGGCATCGTGGACGTGGTGTCGGCGCGGCTGGTCCGTGTGTTCTTCAAAAGCAGCCCCTATATGATCGTGGGCTGTGTGGTGGCCCTGTTCCGTCAGGCCCGGGCCCCCAAGCTCCGCTGGCGCTATGTGCTGGCGGTGGCCCTGCTGTTCAACGCCCTGCTGTTGAGCTATACCCGCTCCCTGTACGGAGCTTTGGGGCTGACGGCCCTGGTCAGCATCATCGCGGTGCTGGTGCTGTGCCCGGAGGGCCGCAAGCGGACGCTGGCGTTTCTGCTGGCTGCCGTGGTGTGCTTCGGCGTGCTGGTCACGGTGCAGGAATTTGCCCTGGAGGGCAGCTATCTGAGCTTTGCCGTGTCCCGCACCATCGGCAAGGAGGTTCCCACCTCCTGGGCCTCCCAGCTGCGGTCCCAGCTTCGGGGCGAGGACCCCGGCGATTCCCCCGACGACGGCGAGATGGACAGCCAGCGCTCCTATATCGAGGTCACCGAGAAGTCTGACCAGCTGCGGCAGGAGACCAAGGACAGCCTGAATGTCTACATTCAGCGAAGTCCCATCATCGGCTGCGGCCTGGGCGCGTCGGCGGCCAACCGCGACAAGGGCGTGGACGAGTATTTCTATCTGGACATGCTGGCCCGGACGGGTGTCGTGGGTCTGCTGCTGTACATGTTGCCCTTTGGCTATGTGGTGGTCTGGTGCCTGCGGCGGCGGGAGCTGCTGCGGGAGTGCCCGGAGGGGGCGGCCGTGGTCTGCGGCCTGTGCACCTTCTGGGTCGTCACCTGGTTCAACCCCTGGATGAACGCCGTGCTGGGCATCGCCTGGTATGCCGTCACCCTGTCGGTCCCCCAGGCGCTGGAGGAGCAGAACGCCTGAATCCCACGCAACAGGAGAGTTTATTGCAATGGCGAATGAATCAAGCGGAAAAAAAGCTCTGAAGGCCGGACTTGGCTACACGGTGGGCAATATGCTGGTCAAGGGCCTGTCCTTCCTGGCCATCCCGCTGTTTGCCCGGCTGATGACGGTGGAGGACTTCGGCATTTACAGCACCTTCAGCTCCTATGTCATGATCGTGACGGTGCTGGCGGGCTTCACCCTGCACACCAGCGTCCGCAACGCGAAGCTGGACTATGTGGACCTCACCGGTTCCTACTGCTCCTCCGTGACCCTGCTGGTCATCGGCAACTCCCTGCTGCTGCTGGGCCTGAGCCTGGTGTTTGCCGCGCCGCTGGCCCGGTCCCTGAGCCTGGAGCAGCCGTATCTTCCGGCGCTGATCGTGCTGGAGAGCTTCGGCATGGCCATGCTGACCTTCTACAACTCCGTCCTTTCGGTGGACTATAAGTATAAGGAGTACCTGGTGCTGAGCCTGGTGTATGCCGTGGCCGGCATCGGCGGCTCCGTGCTGCTGATCCTGACCCTCTGCCGGGGCCAGGGATACCTGGGCCGCATCCTGGGCACCCTGATCCCCGCAGTGCTGGTGGGCATCTATGTGGTGTTCCGCCTGTGGCGGAAGGACCGCCCCCGCATCAGCCGGGAATACTGGCGCTACGGCATGGCCATCAGCCTGCCCACGGTGCCCCACGGCCTGAGCCAGCTGCTGCTGAACCAGTTTGACCGCATCATGATCAAGTCCATCATCGGCAGCACCGAGGCCGGGCTTTACAGCTTTGCCTATAACGTGGGCATGATCTTCCAGGTCATCACCAACTCCATGGACACCGCCTGGGCACCCTGGTTCTTTGAAAAGATGAAGGCCAAGGAGTATCCGGCCATTCGCCGGGCGGCCTCGGCGTATGTGGTGTTTGTGTCCATCGGGGCCATGGCCCTGGCGCTGATCTCTCCGGAGGTCATCCTCATTGCCGGCGGCTCCAAATACAGCGACAGCCGCTATGTGACCATGCCCATCGTGCTGTCCATGTACTACGCGTTTTTGTATACCCTGCCCTCCTCGGTGGAGTATTACTATAAGAAAACCAAGCTCATCGCCCTGGGCACCATGCTGGCGGCGGGCATGAACATCCTGCTCAACGCCGTGTTCATTCCGGCCTTCGGCTATGTGGCGGCGGCCTATACCACCGTGGCCTGCTACCTGCTGTATTACCTGCTGCATGTGGTATTTGCCTGGTGGGTCCACAAGGGCATGGTGTATGACATTCTCCAGCAGTTCTTCTGGCTGGGGATCGTGTCGGTGGTGTCGCTGGTGACGGTGGCCCTGACGGACCTGTTCTGGATCCGGATGGGACTGCTGGTGGCCCTTCTGGGCGTGTGCGCGCTGTGGGCCCTCCGCCACCGGGACCAGGTGGCCCGGACTCTTGCGGTGTTCCGCAAAAAATCGGCCTGAACCCGGGACAAAACCCCCGGTTTTGCGGGACATCCCGCCCTGTCCCGGGACAGAAATATAAGAAAAGTTACGAAATAACGGATAGGAGTGAGATAAGTGGAGGAACTGACGCTTCGGCAAATGCAGGAGGGAGCTCTGAACATTCTCAAAAAATTGGACGGCATCTGCCGGGAGCAGGGGTTGCGGTACTTCCTGTTTTATGGGACCCTCATCGGGGCCATCCGCCACAAGGGCTTCATCCCCTGGGATGACGACCTGGACGTGGCCATGCCCCGGCCGGACTTTGACAAGCTGGTGGCCTACTGCCGACAGCACCGGCAGGAGCTTCAGCCCATGCAGCTGATGACCGTGGACGATAACCCCAAATATGTGTACCCCATTGCCCGGTTCAGTGATACCCGCTACCGGGTGAAATACCAGGGCATCCGGGATTACGGCCTGGGCCTGTTTGTGGACATTTATCCTCTGGACGGCTGCGGTGACACGGAGGAGGAGGCCAGGGCCTGGGTGCAGCAGCCCATGCGGGATGTGAAGTTCATCAACTGCTGCGCCGCCGACCGGTTCACGCCCAGCCGCCGGGGTTGGCTCCACACCCCCGCCAAGCTGGCGGGCTTTGCCTGGGCCCGGCTCCACGGAAGCGCCCATTACATCCACCGCATCGAGGCCTGGGCCCGGCAGAAGGACTATGAGAAGTGCCGCTATGTGGGCTGCACCGTGTGGGATACCAACTGGAACATCGTGTTCCCGCGGGAGGACCTGGAAAAAACGCTGTATGTTCCCTTTGAGGACGGGGAGTTCCCCATTCCCGCCGGATATGACCGGGTGCTGCGCCATACCTATGGCGATTACATGACGCCCCCGCCGCCGGAACAGCGGATCGGGCAGCATTTTTACACCGTATGGCCCAAGGAACAGGGGCCAGCGGAGGAACATAAGGAAGGAGCCATCTCATGAAAGGTATCGTTTTGGCCGGCGGAGCCGGCACGCGCCTGTATCCCCTGACCATGGTCACCAGCAAGCAGCTGCTGCCGGTGTATGACAAGCCCATGATCTATTACCCCCTGTCCACCCTGATGATGGCGGGGATCCGGGACATTCTCATCATCTCCACCCCCACGGATCTGCCCAATTTCGAGCGTCTGCTGGGGGACGGAAGCCAGTTCGGCATCCGGCTGAGCTATAAGGTGCAGCCCTCGCCCGATGGGCTGGCCCAGGCGTTCCTGCTGGGCGAGGAGTTCATCGGCGACGACTGCTGTGCTATGGTGCTGGGAGACAACATCTTCTACGGCAGCGGCTTCCGCACCCGCCTGAAGCAGGCGGCGGCGGACGCCCAGCAGGGCCGGGCCAGTATTTTCGGCTACTACGTCAACGACCCCGAGCGCTTCGGCATCGTGGAGTTCGACGAAACCGGCAAGGTCATCTCCGTGGAGGAGAAGCCCCAGCACCCCAAGAGCAACTACTGCATCACGGGGCTGTACTTCTATGACAACCGGGTGGTGGACATGGCCAAGCGGGTGAAGCCCAGCGCCCGGGGCGAGCTGGAGATCACCGACCTGAACCGCTTCTATCTGGAGGACGGCACCCTGAACGTGCAGCTGCTGGGGCGGGGCTATGCCTGGCTGGACACCGGCACCATGGACTCCCTGGTGGATGCGGCGGACTTTGTGCGCACCATCGAGACCCGCCAGGGCTCCCAGATCGCGGCCCTGGAGGAGATCGCCTTCAACGAGGGCTGGATCGACCGGGAGACCCTGCTCCAGTCCGCCCAGCGCTATGGCAAGTCCCCCTACGGCCAGCATCTGATGCACGTGGCTGAGGGCAAAATTCGTTATTGATAGGTGGCCTGTATGAAAATTCTGGATACGAAAATTCCTGAGGTAAAGATCATCGAGCCGGACGTGTTCGGCGATCACCGGGGCTGGTTCATGGAGACCTGGTCCCTGCCCAAGTATGAAGCCCTGCACTTCAACAGCATGCAGGACAACGAGAGCTTCACCGCCAAGAAGGGGACCCTGCGGGGCATCCACTTCCAGCAGGACCCCATGGCCCAGGCCAAGATCGTCCGGGTGGTGCGGGGCGCCGTGATGGACGTGGCGGTGGACCTGCGGAAGGGGTCCCCCACCTATCTGCAGTGGGTATCCGTGGAGCTCAGCGCCGAGAATAAGCGCCAGTTCTACATTCCCCGGGGCTTCGGCCACGGGTTCGTGACCCTGACGGACGACGTGGACTTCTGCTATAAGGCGGACAACCTGTACGACCACCCCAGCGACCGGTCCATCCGCTTCGACGACCCCGCCATCGGCGTGGACTGGGGCGTGACGGACCCCATTCTGTCCGACAAGGACAAAAACGCCCCCCTGCTGGCGGACAGCGACTGCAACTTCGTGTACGGAAAGGACGAGTGAGCCAATGACCATTATCGTTACCGGCGGCGCCGGCTTTATCGGCAGCAACTTTGTGTTCCATATGCTCAAGGAGCACCCCGACTACCGCATCGTGTGCCTGGACAAGCTGACCTACGCGGGGAACCTGTCCACCCTGGCTCCTGTGATGGACAACCCCCACTTCCGCTTCGTGAAGGCGGATATCTGCGACCGGGAGGCCGTTTACAAGCTGTTTGAGGAGGAGCACCCCGACATGGTGGTGAACTTCGCCGCCGAGAGCCATGTGGACCGCTCCATCGAAGACCCCGGCGTGTTCCTGCAGACCAACATCATCGGCACCGCCACCATGATGGACGCCTGCCGCAAATACGGCATCCAGCGCTATCATCAGGTGTCCACTGACGAGGTGTACGGCGACCTGCCCCTGGACCGGCCCGACCTGTTCTTCACCGAGGAGACCCCCATCCACACCTCCAGCCCCTACTCCAGCTCCAAGGCGTCCGCCGACCTGCTGGTGCAGGCGTATCACCGGACCTATGGCCTGCCGGTGTCCATCAGCCGCTGCTCCAATAACTACGGGCCCTATCACTTCCCCGAGAAGCTGATCCCCCTGATGATCGCCAACGCCCTGAACGACAAGCCCCTGCCGGTGTACGGCGAGGGCCTCAACGTCCGCGACTGGCTGTATGTGGAGGATCACTGCCGGGCCATCGACCTGATCATCCACAAGGGCCGCGTGGGCGAGGTGTACAACGTGGGCGGCCACAACGAGATGCGCAACATCGACATTGTGAAGCTGATCTGCAAGGAGCTGGGCAAGCCCGAGAGCCTCATCGTCCATGTGGCGGACCGGAAGGGCCACGATATGCGCTATGCCATCGACCCCACCAAGATCCACAACGAGCTGGGCTGGCTGCCGGAGACCAAGTTCGCCGACGGCATCAAAAAGACCATCGACTGGTACCTGAATCACCGGGAGTGGTGGGAGACCATCATCTCCGGCGAGTATCAGGACTATTACGAGAAAATGTACGGCAATCGCTGAGCCATGGAGCAGCAGGCAGTAGAAGTCCGGATGGGGCAGACGCACCTGGGCTTTGTGGACGCGGCAAAGGGCCTGGGCATGCTGGCCATCATCTGGGGCCACATGGACTACCTGTGGAGCACCAGCTCCGTATGGTTTTCCTCCTTCAAGATCGCTGTGTTCTATGTGGTGGTGGGCCTGCTGAAGGCATACCGCTATGGGGAGCGGGGCCAGAGGGATTCCTGTGCACAGATGATGAAAAAACGCTGGTATTCCCTGGTGATCCCCTATGGCGTGTTTTCGGCTCTGGCGATTCTGGCGCACCTGGCTTTTCTGACCATACACGGCGGCAGCAGACTGGCGGCCCTGAAGGGGGACGTGATCCTGACGGTGACGCTGCGGGGTGTTGCCACCCTGTGGTTTCTGCCTACGCTGCTGATCGCCGAGCTGCTGTTTGCGGCGGTGCGGCCGGAGGGCTGGTCTGCCGCCAAGCGCATACTGGTGTGTGTCCTGGCGCCGGCTATCCTGTGCGTCATCGGCTATTTCTATCAGGGAATGGATATTCCCGGGGCGGATCGCCTGTGGGTGCAGGTGGTGCGCAATCTGTTTATTGTTTTGGCCAAGAGCGTCAGCGGCTTTTGGTTCATGCTGTGCGGGTATCTGCTTTACCGGCGGGGGAAGCCGCAGCGGCTGGGAAGGCTGCCGGTGCTGGCGGTCCTGCTGGCGGTGAATCTGGGCCTGTCGCTGCTGAGTCCGGACCTGGATTTCAACTCCTTTAAGCTGGGGGCCTTTGCTCCGGTGTTCTATCTCAACGGTGTGTTGGGTTCCGTGGCCGTTCTGGAGCTGCTGCGCTGGCTGGAGGCCCGCATATCCCTGAGGCCCCTGATCTGGTGCGGCAGGCACTCCATGTTCCTGATGGCCACGCATCTGCCCTGGCAGATCGCGCCGGAGCTGGTGATGCTGGGCAAGCGTTTTTACCTGGCACAGACGCCGACGGCGCCGTATTTCCTGATGATGCTGGCGGAGTTCGCGGTGCTGATGCTTATTGAGGCTGCACTGGTCTGGTGCAAAGAGAAGGTCAAAGCCGCCATGACCGGGCGCTGGGGAAAAGAGCGGCCCATCTGCAAGGCGGTCAAGTATCTGTAACGAGGAGGTTACAAGCAATGAAGGTATTGGTAACGGGCGTGGGCGGTCAGCTGGGCCACGATGTGATGAACGAGCTGGCCCGCCGGGGCCATCAGGGCGTGGGCAGCGACATTGCCCCGGTATACAGCGGCATTGCCGACGGCTCCGCCGTGACGGGGATGCCCTATGTGGCCATGGACATCACCAATGACGCCCAGGTGCGGCAGGTGATGGACGATGTGCGGCCCGACGCCGTGATCCACTGCGCCGCCTGGACGGCGGTGGACCTGGCCGAGGACGCCGACAAGCAGCCCAAGGTACGGGCCATCAACGTGGACGGCACCGCTCATCTGGCGGCGGCGTGCAAGGCCCAGGACTGCAAGATGATGTACATTTCCACGGACTATGTGTTCAACGGCCAGGGCCAGACGCCCTGGCAGCCGGACTGCAAGGACTATCAGCCCCTGAACTACTACGGCGAGACGAAGCTGGGCGGCGAGCTGGCCGTCAGCTCTGCGCTGGAGAAATACTTCATCGTGCGGATCGCCTGGGTGTTCGGCCTGAACGGCAAGAACTTCATCAAGACCATGCTCCAGCTGGGCAAGACCCACGACAAGCTGCGGGTGGTGTGCGACCAGATCGGTACGCCTACCTATACCCTGGACCTGGCCCGGCTGCTGGTGGACATGATCGAGTCCGACAAGTACGGCTATTATCACGCCACCAATGAGGGCGGGTACATCTCCTGGTATGAGTTTGCCTGCGAGATCTTCCGCCAGGCGGGTCTGCCGGTGCAGGTGGACGCCGTGACCACGGCGGAATACGGCGCGTCCAAGGCGGCGCGGCCCTTCAACAGCCGGCTGGATAAGAGCAAGCTGGCGGAGAACGGCTTCACACCGCTGCCGGACTGGAAGGATGCCCTGAGCCGGTATCTCAAGGAGCTCGGCACCAATCAATAAAAGAAAAACGCTGCCTGCCCAGCAGGCGGCGTTTTTTTTCGCCTTAACGTGTAGGTTTGTCAAACATATTGGACAGCGAACTCATTAGGCGAGAGCCAGCGG
>ERZ791923.3404-NODE-3404-length-12223-cov-5.855440_pt1 | contig 12223 bp, 8 predicted proteins | sample MGYA00510133_ERZ791923 | MGnify/ENA primary metagenome ERZ791923 (study PRJEB30046, sample SAMN00792106) | human gut metagenome | study: EMG produced TPA metagenomics assembly of the A metagenome-wide association study of gut microbiota in type 2... | reverse complement strand
TACCGCCCAGATGGTCAGCCGGTTCCGGCCTGCCGCCACGGTGGTGGCCCTGCTGCTGGACCCCCAGGTCCAGCGCCAGATGGCCCTGTACTGGGGCCTGGTGCCCATTACCATGCCCCGGGCCAGCAGCACCGATCAGCTGGTGGACCTGGCCATCCAGTCCGCCCAGGAGGCGGGGCTGGTGAAGCACGGGGATCTGGTGGTGGTCACCGCAGGCGTGCCGGTGGGAATTTCCGGCACCACCAATATGATCCGCATCGCCCAGGTGGGCGGCTCCCTGGTCAACGCCATCGGCGTGGGCAGTCAGATCGCCTCCGGTCCGCTGTGCGTCTGCCGGACGCTGGAGGATATTCCGGAGAAGTTCCACCCCGGCGACGTGCTGGTGGTGCCCTATACCAACAACGAGGTACTGCCCTGGCTGCGGCAGGCTGCGGCCATCGTCAGTGAGGAGGCCAGCGCCGACTGTCACACGGCCACCGTGGGACTGCTGCTGAATAAGCCCGTCATCGTGGCGGCCTCGGACGCCACCCGCCGCCTGAAGGACGGCACCTTCGTGTCCGTGGACTGCGCCCGGGGAATCGTGCAGGTCATTCCCCAATAATCATATCAGGACAGAAAAATCGGGAGAAATCGTCTGATTTCTCCCGATTTTTGCATCGAATGAGGTTACAGAGTCTCCCGGATGCGGTCGGCGATCTGGTCGGCGGTGAGTCCATACTCCCGCAGAACGTCGGCAGCCTTGCCGGACTGGCCGAACTGATCGTTGACGCCGATCTTGCGGAACTTGCAGCTGACCTTGCCCATGAGCACGTCGGCCACGGCGTCGCCCAGGCCGCCGATGACGCTGTGCTCCTCCACGGTGACCACATTGCCGCACTTTTCGGCCCACTGGGTGACGCAGGCGGCGTCAATGGGCTTGATGGTGTGGACGTTGATGACCGCGATGTGGATGCCCTGGGCCTCCAGCAGCCTGGCGGCCGACAACGTCTCGCTGACCATCAGGCCGCAGGCAAACACGGCGGCGTCGGTGCCCTCCCGCAGGACGTTGGCCTTGCCGATCTCAAAGGGATAATCCTCCTCGAACACGGGGGTGGCCAGACGGGCCAGACGCATATAGGCCGGACCCCGGAACTCCGCCAGGGCCAGGGTGGCCTTCCGGGCCTCCTTGGCGTCGGCGGGAACGATGACGGTCATGCCGGGGATCAGGCGCATAAGACCGATGTCCTCGATGGCCTGGTGGCTGCCGCCGTCCTCGCCCACGGACACGCCGGCGTGGGAGCAGCAGATCTTCACGTTGAACTTGGGATAGGCGATGGAGTTGCGGATCTGTTCATAGGCCCGTCCTGCGCCGAACATGGCGAAGGTGGAGCAGAAGGGGACCAGCCCCATGGTGGACAGGCCTGCGGCGATATTCATCATGTCCGCCTCGGCAATGCCGCAGTCGAAGAAGCGCTGGGGATAGGCGGCCTTGAAATGCTTGGTCATGGTGGCGCCGGCCAGGTCGGCGTCCAGCACCACCACCTGCTCATTGGCGGCGCCCAGCTCTACCAGAGCCTTGCCGTAGGCTTCACGGGTTGCGATTTTTTCACTCATGGTCTCAGTCCTCCAATTCCTTCAAAGCCTGCCGGCGCTGCTCCTCGTTGGGGGCCTTGCCGTGCCAGCCCACCTGGTTCTCCATGAAGGAGACACCCTTGCCCTTGACGGTGTGGGCCAGGATGCACTTGGGCTTGCCGGGGACGGCGGGGGCGCTGAGGGCCGCCTCAATGGTGTCCATGTCGTGGCCGTCGATCTCGTGCAGGTCCAGGCCGAAGGCCCGGAGCTTGGCGGGCAGGTCTCCCAGGGACATGACCTCGTCGTTGGTGCCGTCGATCTGCAGGCCGTTGTTGTCGATGATGATGGTCAGGTTATCCAGATGATAGTGGGCCGCTGCCATGAAGGACTCCCAAATCTGGCCCTCCTGACACTCGCCGTCGCCCAGCAGGGTATAGACCTTGCAGTCCTTATGCTGCGCCTTGGCACCCAGGGCCATGCCCACGGCGATGGAACAGCCCTGGCCCAGGGAACCGGTGGCGGCGTCCACGCCGGGGACCTTCTTGCTGTCGGGGTGACCCTGGAGAATGCTGTGGAGCTGGCGGAAATTCTTGAACTCATCCCGGCTGATGAAGCCCATCTCCGCCAGGACCGCATAGTAGCAGGGGGCCGCGTGGCCCTTGCTCAGCACGAACCGGTCCCGATCGGGGTCGTCCGGGTGCTTGAGATCCACATGCATGTGGTTGAAAAACAGGCAAGTCATCAGGTCTGCCGCAGACAGGGAACCACCGGGGTGGCCGCTGCCAGCGTTGGCGGTCATGTTGATGATATCCCGCCGGACCTGCTTGCTCATGCTGGAAAGCTCTGCCGTATTCATGAGAAACCTCCATATAAAATAATTACCTCTCGTTAGGGTATAGCATTCCGGGCAGAATGTCAATGGCCTGGCCGGAAAAATTCCCGGTTTTCCCCGGAAATTGACGCAAAAAGGGGAGAGGGTCCACACGGACCCTCTCAGTTGTCGTCATCCTTGATTTTCCCTTTGGTCTTCACCTGTGACAAGGGATTTGCCTTTGCAGCCACCCGCAGGGCCTCGTTGTCGATATGGGTGTATATTTCCGTGGTATTCAGGTGCTCGTGGCCCAGGACCTCCTGCACCGCCCGCACGTCCACGCCGTTTTGCAGCATCAGGGTGGCGGCGGTGTGGCGCAGCTTGTGGGAGGAATACTGGGTGCTGTCCAGCCCCGCCTGGGACAGGTGCTTTTTCACCAGGGCGTTGACCATGGAGCGGCTGATCCGTTGGTTGCGGGTCGATAGGAACAGGGCGTCCCGGTCCGGCCCGGTAATGGGCCGCCGCACCGCCAGATAGTCGCGCAGCGTGTCCAGGCACGCCTGGTTCAGGTACACCATCCGCACCTTATTGCCCTTGCCCAGGACCCGCAGGGCGTCCTCGTGAACGTCCGACAGGTTCAGCCCGATCAGCTCCGAAATACGCAGTCCGCAGTTGAGAAACAGCGTCAGGATGCACAGATCCCGCTCCCGGTTGGGCCCGTCCACGGATTCCAGCAGGGAAATGCTCTCGTCCAGCGTCAGATAGCGGGGCAGGGTCTTTTTCAGCTTGGGCGCGTCGATGTCCTTCACCGGGTTGCGGTCCAGTCTGTGGACCTTGTTGCACAGATACCCGTAAAAGGAGCGGATGGTGGCCAGCTTCCTGGCCCGGGAGGTGGGGTTCAGTCCCTTGGCGGACCGGTCGCTGTTGGGGTGAAGCACCCGGTCCCGGCTGAGGTAGGACATATAGGCGTAGATTTCCGTCAGGGTCACGGACCCCACAAAGGTCAGATCCACGTCCCGGACGTCCACGGACTCCATGGGCTGCTCCTGCAGCGCCGGATCCCGGGTCCACTTCAGATAGCGGAAAAAATTCCGCAGGTCCAGATAATATTCGTCCACCGTCCGCTGGGAGTGGGCCTTGATGGTCTCATGATACGACAGGAAATCCAGCAGAATTTCCGGGGAATCCTCCCGGTAGTCCATGGCTTCGCACCTCGCTTTCTATGGCTGTATCATACCGCAATCCGCCCCGGCTGTAAACCCCTACAGGCTCAGCGCCGCCAGCAGAATCGCCAGAAAGCCGAAGCTGATCAGGGTAAACAGGCCCAGGAACCGGCCGGTCTGCTCCGGGCAGCGGCGGGTGTATTCCCGGAAGGTGATGAGGCTGGCCAGGGACGCGATCAGCGTCCCGGCACCGCCGATGTTGACGCCGATCAGCAGCTCCCGGAAGCGGTCCGTGAACTGGCTCAGCAGAATGGCGGCGGGTACGTTGCTAATTACCTGGCACGTCAGCGCCGATACCGGCAGGACGCCGTGACCCAGCAGGCGGCCGAACAGCTCCCGCACCGGCTCAATCCGGGCCATGTTGCCGGAGAACACGAAAAACGCGGCAAAGGTCACCAGCAGCCCCCAGTCCACGCTTTTCAGCGCCCGAGGGTCCATAACGGCCAGCGCCGCCGCGATGACCGCCAGGCCCACCGGGTAGGGGACCGCCCGCAGGACCATCCCCACGGCCAGACAGAACAGCAGTCCGTATGCGATGGCCCGGGGCTTGTCCAGCGTCAGCTCCCGCTGGGGCACCGCCAGTACCTGCCGGGGGATCAGCAGGCAGCACAGCAGAATCAGCCCCGTGGACAGGGCAAACGGCAGCAGCATAATGGACAGGAACTGGCCCACGGGAATGTGATAGTGGTCGAACAGATATAGGTTCTGGGGATTCCCGAAGGGGGTCAGCATACCGCCTAAGTTGGCGGCGCAGTTTTGCAGGATAAAGACATAGGCGGTCAGCTTTTCCTGTCCCGCCTCCTGCAGGACCATCCAGCTCAGAGGCAGAAAGGTCAGCAGGGCCGTGTCGTTGGTCAGCAGCATGGAGCCCACCAGCGTGATGAGCACCAGGGCCGTGCCCACGCTGCGGGCGGTTCCGAACAGCTGCAGCAGCTGCCGGGCGATCACCGGGAACAGGCCCACACTGCGCAGGGCGCACACCACCGCCAGCACACAGAACAGACAGGACAGGGTTTTCCAGTCGAAATATCCGGCATAGGCCGCGTCCGGCGGCACAAAACAGGCCGTGACCGCCGCCGTCAGCACAGCAATCAGGGGCATGGCGTTGGCCCGGCACCAGGAAGCGATTTTCATGGGAGTCTCCTTATTGAATGGCATAGCCGGACAACGGCCCGGCGTCTGATACGATACCACAGGCGCGAAAAAATAGCAAGGGGCAGGAGCACCGGAGAGAAGATACTCCCGGTGCTTTTGTCATTCACGGGACCAGGCAGGAAGGGGGGGCATTTTTTTGGTGCAATCAAGATTGAACAAAATGTAAATTTTGTTCAATTGAGAGTAGACGTAGAGCGCATTTGGGCTGAATGGGCATCCGGATCAAAGATTGCGCTTCCGGGGTCCCCTGTGCGGCCCCGGTGCAGAGTTTGCGGGTTTTAGTCACAGTGTGTTTACGCACGCTGTGCGTGCGCGCTCAGTATGAATCAGTACTGCACCAATTTGAAAACAATTCCGGCCCGGGTAGCGTGTACCGACTGCGTTTGCAGTCAGCGCACAAGCCACCCGGGCCGCCGTTATTATTGTATCTGGTACCTGAAGCGATCATAGGTGTTTGTCCATTGTTTTTTCCACTCTTGCCGCATGAGCCAGTGTCTCACTTTCCCCATTGCTCCAGATACTGCTCCAGGCAGAGACCCTTCTTGTAGATGTCCTGGGCGTACTCCTTACCGACATACCGATAATGCCACGGCTCATACACGATTCCAGTGACATCCGTCTGGTCCGTAGGATAGCGCAGGATGAAGCCATAGCGCCAGCTGTTTTCCAGCAGCCACTTCTGCACGGCGGTGTTCTCCTGGTTGGTGTCCAGCAGCTGATAATTGACGTCCACAATGTCCACCGCCAGCCCCAGCTGGTGTTCACTGGTGCCGGGGACCGCCACCTGATGCCCGGCCTTCTCCCGGGCCTCCTCCCGGCTATAGCCCTGCTCCATCCACTTGGACACCTTGTTGTCATACAGGGTCTGCTGGAAGTCCTGAGTCCGGTAGGCAGAGCAGATCACCGGCGTCAGGCCGGCATCGTAGCATCCGTCGATCATGTCCATCAGCGCGTCATAGCAGCGCTTGTCGATCTCCAGTCCGTTGGGCAGGGTCACTAAGTCCACCGTCCAGTCCTCCGGCACCTGATTCCAGGGGTTCACCAGAGTCAGAAGCTCCGGTATAGGCTCTGGGTCCGGCTCCGGTTCGGGGTCCGGAGTCGTGGGCTGGTCATGGGAAACGGGAGTGGTGTTGGAGTTGTCCGGCAGCACCTGGGGCTGTTTGTTCAGCTCCACGATCAGCACCACCGCCAGAATGACGGCGGCGCACAGGGCCGGGATCAGCAGCCAACGGCGGCTATTTTCTCGCTTTTCCAGTCGCCGGGACGGCTGTTTTCTGCTGCTTTGCATGTGAAGTGATTCTCCTTTTCAGTTCCGCAGCGTAGCGGGATATGTACCGTTTTCGTGGAGCCGGGCCAGCTCCTGGGCCACGGCCTGGCGGTCCTCGTGATAGGTCATGCCGAACCAGCGGTCCGCCGAGTGCAGCACGGACACGGACAGCTGCCCCTTCTTCAGCAGGTCCCCTACCATGTTGGGCAGCAGGCACTCGGCCTTCAGCTCCTCCGGCGGCAGGGCGCGGAGGAAGTCCTCCAGATAAGTCTCCATCTGGTCAAAGATCGACGGCATGAAGCCCCAGAAGTTCATGGACACCGGCGTATCCGCCGCCAGCTCACGGCGCTGGCCGTCGGCCACGTCGGCAATGCTGCCGTCGGGGAACAGCTGGATTTTCAGGGCCTCGTGAATCCCGGCCAGATGGCCGTTTTCCACCTGGCAAACGCCCCGGGACACGGTGCCGTGGGCGCTGACGGTGTTGCGCAGCAGATAGCCCACCATGGTGGCCTTCCCCTGCTGCGGCAGACGGCCCAGCTCCTCATAGATGGCCCGGTAGGCGTCCACGCCGTAATAGTCGTCGGCGTTGATGACGCAGAAAGGCTCCTGCACATAGGGCCGGGCGCACAGCACGGCGTGGGTGGTGCCGAAGGGCTTGGTACGCCCGGCGGGCACGGTATAGAAGGTCGGCAGACTGGAATAATCCTGCACGGCGTAGCATACCTCCACCGGCTCCCCGTCCCGGGCCGTCAGCCCGGCAATCCGGTCGCCGCAGAGGCTGCGCATCAGGTCCTGCATATCGTTTTTGATAATGAACACGATCTTGGTGAAGCCCGCCCGGATGGCGTCGTGGATGGAGTATTCCATCAGAATTTCGCCGCTGGGGCCTACGCCGTCCACCTGTTTATTTCCGCCATAGCGGGAGCCAAGCCCGGCCGCCATGATAACAAGCGCTGCCTTCATATCTGTTTTCCTCCTCATATTCCGGACCCGGTGTTCCGCGCCGGGTCCGACAGTGTAGTTCATCATACCACATTTTTTCCGCCGCTTCAACCGTTTTACCGTATGAAACCGGGAAGCAGGCTGGTAAATATGGGGAAATTCATAAAATTGTTACAATTTGGGATGGAAATTTGCGGCCGCAGGATATATAATAGGAGACTGTTATAATAGGTGTGCTTTGCGAAGCGGCGCACCGGCGACTTATCCCATTGCAAAGGAGACACGCTATGACAACCGAAAAGACTTCCTCCCCCCGCCGCAGCGGGGCGGATTGGTTCGGCTTGATCGCCTTCGCCGTGCTGGTGATCTGCAGTGCGGTGCTGGTGGTGCGGCTGATATCCACCAAGTTCCTGCCCACCGGCCAGCTGCTGCTGGCAGTTGGGGCGCTTCTGGGGCTCAGCGGTCTGCACGGCTGGGTCCAGCTGCCCCGCCGGGAGAAAACCGGCGGAAAGATCGCCTGCGGCATCGTGGCCCTGGTGCTGGCCGCCGCCATGCTCTATGGCGCGGTGGCTCTTGGTTCCGTGCAGCACGCCATCACCGATGTGGCGGACAAGTCCGTGGAGACGGACATCACCTGCGTCATCGTCAACGCCGATGACCCGGCCCAGACCCTGGACGACGTCATGGGCTACCGGTTCGGCATTCTGGAGGACCGGGATACCGAGAACACCCAGTCCCTGCTGCAGCAGCTGCAGGAGAAGCTGGGAGCGGCAGAGCACACGGCCTACGCCTCCCCTGCCCTGCTGACCGACGCTCTGTACGATGACCAGGTGGGGGCCATCCTGCTGAACAAGGGGTATATCCCCCTGCTGGAGGAGCAGGAGGGCTATGCCGACTTCTCCGACCGCACCCGGATTCTGTATGAATACACCACGACCAAGACCGTGGAGCCCACCCCGGCGGATACCAACGCCCCGGTGGACGTGACCAAGGACCCCTTCGTGGTCTATTGCAGCGGCATCGACGCCCGCAGCAGCAACATCAACATCACCAGCCGCAGCGATGTGAACATTCTGGCGGTGGTGAACCCCACCACCCGGCAGATCCTATTGGTGAACACCCCCCGGGACTACTATCTGCCCCTGGCCCACAACGGCCAGTTGGACAAGCTGACCCACGCCGGGATCTATGGCACCGGCGAGTCCATGCAGACCCTGGACAATCTCTACGGCACCCACACGTCCTTCTATATGCGGGTGAACTTCGCCGGTCTCACCAAGATCGTGGACGCTCTGGGCGGCGTGGACGTATATTCCACCAAGACCTTCTCCATGGGCGGCTACGATTTCACCGAGGGTGTCAATCACCTGAACGGTGAGGCGGCCCTGTGCTTCTCCCGTGAGCGCTATGCCTTTTCCGATGGAGACAACCAGCGGGGCAAAAACCAGATGGCCGTGATTCAGGCCATTATCAGCAAGGCCTCCTCCCCTGCCGTGCTGAAAAACTATCAGACGCTGCTGTCCTCCCTGTCCGATGCGTTCATCACCAGTCTCAGCTATGACGACATCGCCTCCCTGGTGCAGATGCAGCTGCAGGATATGTCCGGCTGGCACGTTACCAGCTGCGCCGTCTCCGGCTCTGGCGATACCTCGTATTGCTATGCTCTGGGCGATGCCGCCTGGGTCATGCGCCCCAATATGGACACCGTCAACACCGCCAAGGAGCTGATCCGCCAGGTCATGTCCGGCGAAACGCCTCAGCTCCCCTGAGCGGCACACGCAAAAAGATATAGAGAAAAAACAAGGAGAAAACCCATGAGTTATCGTCGCAGAAATGCCTATTCATCGTATTACGGTTCCCGGGGCGGAAGCCGCGGCCCGGCAGATTGGCTGGGACTGCTGGCCCTGCTGTGCATGCTGGTGTGCAGCGTGATCCTGCTGGTGCGGGTGCTGGACGCCGGGGTGCTGACCACGGTGCTGACCGTCGTGTTCATCCTGGTGCTGGTGCTTCTCAACGGACTGCACGCCTTTGTGCAGCTGCCGGTGCGCCGCAGCGTGGCCGGGAAGCTGGTCTGCTCCGTGGTGGCCCTGGCGCTGTCTGCCGCCATGATCTTCACCTCCACCGCCGCCGGCTCCTTTATGAAGTTCCTGTCCAACATTACCTCCGGCGGCTCCGCCAAGACCACCGTTTCCGTGGTGGTTCGGGCGGATGACAAGGCCGAAACCGTCAACGACACCTTCGGCTATACCTATGGAATCCTGGAGGCCATGGACCGGGAGAACACCGACGCCCTGCTGTCCCACATCGAGGACGGCCTGGGCCAGGTGCAGACCGAAACCTTCGGCACCCTGCCCCAGCTGGCCGATGCTCTGCTGAATAAGCAGGTGGACGCCATCATCCTCAACAACAGCTATTTCTCCGTCCTGAAGGGCACGGAGGGGTATCAGAGCTTCTCCAAGGATACCAAGGTCATTTACCGCTTCTCCATTGAAAACCCGGATGCAGAGCCCATTGCCCCCAACGCCAACATTTCCCGGGAGCCCTTCGTGGTGTATTGCAGCGGCACCGATGAGCGGGTGGATTATATTCCCCTGAACAGCCGCAGCGATACCAATATTCTGGCTGTTGTGAACCCCTCCACCCACCAGATCCTGCTGGTCAGCACCCCCCGGGACTACTATCTGACGCTGCCCTCCAAGGGCCAGAAGGATAAGCTCACCCACTTTGGCCTCTACGGCATTGAGGAGTCCATCAAGGGCCTGGAGCAGCTGTATAACGTGGATGTGGATTATTACGCCCGGGTCCACTTTGCGGGGCTGGTGGGCGTTATCGACGCCCTGGGCGGCATCGACGTGAACTCGGACGTGGCCTTCAACACTGTGGGCATGGAGGTGCCCGACGAAGACGGCAGCGGCAACTTCCACTTCGCCGCCTACTCCTTCCAGCAGGGGCTGAACCACCTGGACGGCCGCCAGGCCCTGGCCTTCGCCCGGGAGCGGGACGCCTTTGACGACGGCGATATGCAGCGGGGCCGCAACCAGATGCTGGTGATCCAGGGCATCGTCAATAAGGCCGCCTCCCCGGCCATTCTCAAGAGTTATCAGGACGTTCTGGCCGCCGCCTCCGATTCCATCGCCACCAACATGCCCAAGGAGGATATCATCTCCCTGGTGAAGATGCAGCTACAGGATATGTCCGGCTGGAACATCACTACATACGGTCTTGCCGGTGAAAACAGCGCCGACTATTGCTACAGTCTGGGAAATGACGCCCGGTACGCCGTGGTCCTGCCCAATGAACGGATGGTCGCCACTGCCCAGGACCTGATCCAGCAGGTTCTCCGGGGCGAGACGCCCACTGTGAAGCCCTGACGCAGAAAGGATGAAACGCTTATGAACGAACAAGAACAGCCCCGCCGCAGACGGCGCCGGCTATACCGCACCAGCGCCGACTGGTTCGGTATAGCGGCCATGGGCCTGCTGATGATCTGCAGCCTGGTGCTGCTGGTGCAGCTGATGTCCACCAAGCTGCTGACGGACCTCTATCTGATTCTCATCGAGATCGTGCTGCTTCTGATCAACGCGGGCCATGTGATCATCCAGCTGCCCATCCGCCGGGTCAAGACCAGCAAGCTGGTGTGCGGCCTGCTGGCGGTGATCCTTTCGGGTCTGATGCTGTATGGCTCCGTGGCTGCTGCCTCCGGCAGGAGCGCCCTGCTGGCCATCGCCGGCAAGAACCTGCAGAAAACTACCTCCTATGTGGTGGTCATGGCGGATGATCCCGCCCGCAGCATCGGCGACACCGTGGGCTACACCTTCGGCATTCTCAGCCAGGACGCCGACATCAGCGCCGACAACACCAGCGCCCTGCTGGAGGACATCAAGGACGGCCTGGGCGGCAAGGTGGACACCACCACCTATTCGGAGCTGACCTCCCTGGCGGACGCCCTGTACGACGGAAACGCAGGGGCCATCATCCTCAATTCTGGCTATCTCACCGCCCTGGATTCGCTGGACGATTACAGCACCTTCACTCAGGACACCCGCATCATCTATGAGTTCAGCACCACCAAGGAGCTGGAGCCCATCAAGCCCAACGCGTCCATTACGTCCCAGCCCTTCGTCGTCTATTGCAGCGGCATCGACGCCCGCAGCTCGGACATCAATATCCAGAGCCTCAGCGACGTGAACATTCTGGCGGTGATCCATCCCCGGACCCACCAGATCCTGCTGATCAATACCCCCCGGGATTATTATGTACCCCTGGCCCGCAACGGCCAGCGGGACAAGCTGACCCACGCCGGTATGTACGGCATCGACGAGTCCGCCGCCGTACTGGGGAACCTCTACGGGGTCAAGGCGGATTACTATGCCCGGGTGAATTTCGCCGGACTGAAGAAGATCGTGGACGCCCTGGACGGCGTGGACGTAAACTCCGACTATGAGTTTACCACCGTGGGCATGGAGGTGCCCAACGAAAACGGCGACGGCGTCCACATGGCGGGCTACACCTTCACCAAGGGCATCAACCACCTCAACGGCGAGCAGGCCCTGTGCTTCGCCCGGGAGCGCCACGCCTTTGACGACGGCGACAACCAGCGGGGCAAGAATCAGATGGCCGTGATCCGTGCCATCGTGGACAAGGCCTCCTCCCCTGCCATCCTCAAGGGCTATCAGAAGGTGCTGGACGCCGTGTCCACCTCCTTCATCACCAGCCTGACCTATGAGGACATCAGCAGCCTGGTGCAGATGCAGCTGCGGGACAACGTTCACTGGAACATCACCAGCTACTCTGTCAGCGGCGAGGGCGGCATGGAGCCGTGCTATTCCGCTGGAGGCGAGGAGCTGTGGGTCATGTGGCCCGACGCCACCCAGATCAACACCGCCAAGGGCCTGATCCAGCAGGTCCTGAATGGTGAGACCCCCACCCTGCCCCAGGATTGACGCAGGCAACCCAAACCCAAGCAAAATGCCCGGCACTGCCGGGCATTTTGCGGGTCCGCAAACCAAACGCGAGGATAGAAAGAGGAGAGAAGAATCATGAAAGAGAAAACCCTGGGGCATATTTATGCCCTGTTCACCATCCTGGTCTGGGGCAGCTGCTTCGTGCTGACCAAGGTCATGCTGACGACCTACACCCCCACCCAGATCATCCCCCTGCGGATGGGGCTTGCATACCTGACCCTGTGGGCCCTGCGGCCCAAAACCATGAAGCTCCCCTGGAAGGATGAGCTGATGTTCATCCTCATCGGCATCACCGGCGGCAGCTTCTACT
>ERZ791923.3386-NODE-3386-length-12271-cov-3.131467_pt1 | contig 12271 bp, 8 predicted proteins | sample MGYA00510133_ERZ791923 | MGnify/ENA primary metagenome ERZ791923 (study PRJEB30046, sample SAMN00792106) | human gut metagenome | study: EMG produced TPA metagenomics assembly of the A metagenome-wide association study of gut microbiota in type 2... | reverse complement strand
CACCGCGCCGCTGCCGACGGTGAGCGCCTGCGTGACGCACAGGCGAATCGTCCTGATGAGCGCCGCCATGCCGATTGCCAGCACGATGACGTGCTTCACCTCAATGGCATCCGTGCGCGTGAGGGCAATCAAATCCGCGTTCAGGAACGTCCAGCCGAAGGGGGATTTGGCGCTGTTCATCAGATAATTTTCGGCAAAGCCCAGCAGAATCAGGAGAATGACGCGAACATCCGCAAAATGGCGAATGTTGATTTTCTCGCTGCTCATGCGCAGTCCCAGCGCCCCCGCGACCGGCGCGAACCACAGCGCGTGATTGCCGAAGAGCATCAGCACGCTTGCGCTGATGGCGTTCGTCAGCCCGCTGAAATCACGTGCCAGCCCAGTGGGCGTTTCCACAATCGGCGTGTCCACGATGGATGCCATCAGCATGGTAAACAGCGCGTACCCCGCGCCGATAGCCGCACCAAGCGCCAAGCCGCCCAGCCCGTACATCCGCTTGCGGGTGCACACCAGCACGAGGATGAGCACGCCCAGCATCAAAACGCTGTCCTTCACATAGCCCCAAACCGGGGCAAAATAGCCGCTGATGATGCTGTTGTCCACCGGCGTGCCGAACAGCACACAAACCACCCCGGAGAGCAGCGCCAGCCCCATCATCTCGAAAATCGAGATATTCACGAAGGGGTCAAGCTCCCAGAGGAACATTGCCAGCGTCAGCGGAAAAAGCGATCCGCACCAGAAGAAGGCGTAGATGTACGGCGCGGGCAGTGCGCCAATATCCAGCCAAATACAGGCAAGGCACACCGCCGCCATCAGCAGCAGGATGCCGAACAGGCGCAGGTACATCCACGGCATTTGCCATTGGCGGACGGCTTTTTGCGGGTTTTCCGGCTGGCGTGTCAGCGCTCGGAAGGCTTCTCCCCGTGCGTGACGGCGGAAGGCGGATGCCATCACATCCCGAAAGCTGATTTTCAATTCGTGCTGCATTTAGGCTTTTTTCCCCTTTCTCATACTAATTCGATGCCATGTTTGAGATGAGAATTAGTATCACTGAATGACGAAGCATTCGTCCTTCGAGCCGATTTCCACCCGGTCGCCGCGCTTCAGCGGAACATCCTGCTGCGGCGGAATCCGTGCGCCGTTGACCTTCGTGCCGTTGGCGGAGTTCAGGTCGCGAATAACCAGCCCATCCGCCGTCAACCGCACCTCGCAGTGCTTCCGGCTGACCTGCTTGGATGCAAGCACCAGCTGGCAGGATGCCTCCCGCCCCATCGAAATCGGCTTGTTTCTCGGCACACGCAGCTTTTGCCCGCTGAATGAACCCGTCTGCCCGCAGAGCATCGGCGTATCCGTCGTGTCAGGCACTTTCGGCGCGTCGATTTTTCCGTAATGTTCCATGTACGCCATTGTTTTGCCGCGCTCACTCGCCGCCAAGGCTTGGCGGATGCCGCCGCGCAGCACAAGGAGCAGCGCTGTCCACTCGACAACCGCGACAATCAGTTGACTCATGAACAGCGGATAATCGCCAATGGTCAGTATCGTTACCGTGAGAAACCAGTAGGAAATCGGCAAGTACTCCTTGCTGGCATTATTGAGTGCGTGACAGCCCATGCCAAGCACAAGGCAGAGAATCACCCGCCAGTTCAGGAAATGGCGCAGTTTCAGGCGTTCCCCGTTCGCCGCCAGCCCCAGTGCGCCCAAAACCGGGGTTGTAAACAGCAGGTGATTAGAGAACAGCGTCCAGAAGTTCCGCGCTTCCATCGTGGTCAGCCCATGGACATAGCCATACTGCGTTGTTTCGATGAAGGCGAATCCGGATGCAACCGCCGCGCCAATCACCAGCCCATCCAGCGCGTTCAGTCTGCGCCTTGACAGCAGGATAAACAGAATGCAAATCAGGATTTTTGCGGGTTCCTCGGCTACCGCCGCCCACGACTTCGAATACTCCTCCCCCAGCGAAAACACATGCTCCATGAGGCGAAAAAACGGTGACGCGATGGCAATACTCAGCAGCCCGCCGACAAGCAGCAGCCCCAGTAAATCAAAGATGGAGAGATTGCCATACATGTCCATCTCCCAGATAAACAGCACCATCGTCCACGGAATCACCGTACTGCCGACAATGTTGGCAATGACAGACAGCGGGAAATTAAACTCCATCTTGAGTTTAGGCGAAATATACACCATCGTCTCCGCCGCGAAAGTCAGCAGCACCGTCGCAATCAGCAGCATCACGAACAGGCGCAGGAACATCCACGGGCGCTGCCACGTTTCCAGCATTTCCGCCGTCAGCGCGGGGCGGCGCGTCAGGGAGCGGAAGGCATCGCCCTTTTTATGGCGCTTGAGGGTCTGCGCGAAGATGTCCTTCACGCCCAGCCGCCCCTGCTGCACTTCCGCCAGAAACTGCGTGTTGCCGCCGAAATGCAGCGCCCTGCCGCACGCTGGGCAGACGGTGCTGAAGGGGATTTCCCGAAAACAATAGGGACACTTCATGGCAATGCTCCTTTCTGATGCGGATTACAGGCGGCGCACCTCGAACACATTCTCTTTTCCGCCGAGCGTGAAGGCGTCGCCGGGATGAAGCGTCACGCCCTTGCCCGCCGTCAGCTGCTGCCCGCCCGCCATCGTGCCATACGTCGAGCCGAGGTCGATGAGGATGATTTGCCCGTCCGCCGTGGGTTCTGCCGCGCAGTGCACGCTGCTGATGCCATGGGCGTCCTTGGGGTAGATGATGGAACAGCGCTTCGGGTCACGCCCGATGACGACGCGCGAGGAAATGGGGAACGTCATGCCCTGCAATGCGCCGCCGATGCACGCCAGCGCGACGCGGGCTTTCGATGCTTCCTCCACCTGCTGGGTGGGTTCATCCGGCACTTCCGGGGGAATGGGCTTCGTTTCCGCCGCCTCCTGCTGATTTATGCCGTCTTTCTTCCTGCCGCGCGTGAGAACAAGGGCGACGACTGCCGCCGCGAGAACGCCGATGATGACGTAGAGCACGGTTTGCGTCTGGGATTCGGCTGCGGGGGATTCCGTCGGTGCGGCGGTCGGGGCAGCGGTCGGCACGTTCGTCGGGACTTCCGTCGGGACAGCGGTCGGCACATTCGTCGGGGGATTGTTCGGCGCGTCCGTCGATGCACCTGCCGGAACGGCTGTCGGGGCAGTCGTCGGGGCGCTTGTCGGGGCAGCAGTCGGGGCGGCAGTGGAACTATTTGCCGCCGTAGTCAGTTCGTAATACGCGTACAAATCCAGATAGCGGTGGTTTTTGTCCGCAAGCCCTATAGTGACGCGCTCCTTATCATCTGTAAAGAAGGAAATCGGACTGCCCTGCATCAATTCGGCACCACTGTATGTACCAAACAGTTCTCCTTCTGCAGGGCGGGTCACCTGCACTTTTGTAATGTGAATGCTGTCTCCATCAATATAGTAGCTGTATATACCGCCATTCGTACCAACGGTAGCTCCTGCCGGTATTCCGTTTGTCATGTATAACTTTTCAACGTCAGGCATTTCATCCAGCTTGAAAAATATCAGCGAATTTTCTTCACCGCTTATTTGTGCCGGATATCCGTTTCCCGTATTTAAGTCAAAGATCCTAAACGATGTCGCTGTCTTTATGTCTGAATTGCTCACAGCCACAATTGTATTGTAGTAGCGAACTGCCATTGAGACCACTGAGCCATCAGCAACGACCAGCAAATCGCCGCCCTCACTCCCCCATTCATCTGCTGATGATGCTGCATTCTGGCTCGCATCATTCAGCGCGTTCAGGGTGTAGGCAGCATCAAAATTCAGCGCGTTATCACTTAATTCCGCCGTTATCACGCTGTCCAGCAGCTCATTCACATCCACCAGCGCCGTCTCTTCCGCCCACGCATTGCCCGCCAGCAGGCAAACCATCATCAGCACCGCGAAAAACCTGCGCATCCACTGTTTCATGGTTTTCTCTCCTTTTTCGCATTGATTTCATCCCACACTTCCAGCTCGTCGCGAATCTCAATCAGCACCGCCGTGAAGTTGTCCTGATTCCGCTTGCACGCGGACAGCACTTCCTTTTCAATCGCTTCCGCCGCCTCCATCGCATTTTTGCTTCGGATTAGATGCCTTTCCAGCGTTCCGTCATCCAGCGTGCCGTAAACGCCGTCGGACATGAGCACAATCATGTCGCCGCACTGCAAACGAATCGGCTCGGCGGGGAAATCAATCGCCGGTTCAGTCCCCTGCCCCAGATAACTGGTCAAGGCGCGGCGGCGCAGGTTTTCTGTCGCTTCCTGCCACGAAAGCAGCCCTTGTGCCGCCTGCTGATGCAGGGTTGCGGCATAATTGTGCTCGCGGTTGAGCGTCATCAGCTTTCCGCTGCGCAGGAGGGCAATCCGGCTGTCACCAATGCTGATGAAGTCCAGCATTCCACCGCGGATGTTCGCCATAATCAGCGTCGAGCCCGCGCCCGAATCTGCAAAATGCGTCTGCACCATGTTCAGGATATCCGAGGTCAGGCTCGCCAGCGTCTCGCGCATGTCACCGGGCATGTGCGGGAATCGCTTCAGCGCCGTGTACACCGCTGCTTGGCTCAATTCGCCGCTGCCCTTCATGCCGCCCATGCCGTCTGCAAGCACCGCCAGCACGCCCCTTGACTGAAACCGCATTTTCTCGTCCAGCAGGGGCGACACGCCGAACGCGTCCTGCTGATAGGCGCGCTGCCCGATGTTGTGGAGATTGCCGACCTGCGCAACGACAGGGCGCTCCGGGCTGCCAAGCAGCTGCTGCGCTTGGGGGGCGTCCCCTATCGGCTGCACCGGCTTGGTCTGCCCCATCTTCGCGGGCTTCTTCTTTTTCGACCGCGCAAGCAGCGCAAGGAGCACCACGAGCACAATCACCGCCAGCGCAAGGAGCACCATCAGCCCATACTGCTGAACAAAAAAAGCTGCCCCGACACGTCCACAGGTGTTTCCACACCGGGTTCAGCGCCCGACGTGGGCGCGGGCGTGTCAGACCGCTGGGTGGGTACCGCAGAGCTTGCAGGCGGCTCTGCGGTACTGGTGGTTTGTGAGGGCTGATTGGTCGTTTCGGCAAGCACCGCCTGAATCGGGAAAAGCGTAAAGATCATCAGCATCATTGCCAGAAGGATGGAAAACAACTTTTTCGCCCTCATGCTGTGTTCCTCCCCTTACTCCTGCGTCCAGTCCCAATCGAAGGCATCGCTGCTGAAGGGAACGAACATCAGCTTCGTTTTGCCCAGCTCGATGATGTCGCCGCGCTTGAGCTGCGTGGTGGAAAGCAGGGGCATCCCATTCAGGCGGACGATGGAGCGGCCGCCCATGAATCCGCAGTAGAAGCTGCGGCTGTTCGCGTCGTAGGTGACGACCATCGGGCTGTCGCGGGAGATGGTGGCATCGCCGGCGATGTAGATGTCCATCTGCGCCGAGCGGCCGAGGTAGTTGTTTTCCTTGTGGATTTCGTAGGAGCGGCCGCGATCGGGGCCCTCGATGCACACCAGCCAGCCAACGACCGGGCGCACCTCCTTGGACATATCCAGCCCGATTGTCTCGCCGCCAAATCCCGTGGTCGGATTCACGGGAACGGTCGGTTCAAGCCCGTTGTCCACCGGAATCACGTTCGGCTGGGTGTGCACCTTGTCCTCGTTCGTGCCGCAGTAGGGGCAGCTGTCGTAGCGTTCTGCGTCGTAGAAATGGCCGGCGCTGCACTGCTTCATAATCATATGGATTTTCCTCCTTCTATCGTGCTCCGCTTTGGTCGGCGGGGCTTGCTTTCACTGGGAATTATAGCACTTGATGATGGCGGGTTTTCCCGCTCATTTCCGCGCGGCGAAATCATACTATTTCCAAATGAGAATGCGCCAAGGCGCGAGCAGATGGCGCAGGTGAATTTGGAAATAGCATCAGGGCTTCGTCGCACGGAAGCCATTGGTCAGCAGGCGGAAGATAACGCCGCTGCCCTGCAAAAGCTGCTGGAGGCTCTCTGCCTGCTGCGCGATGCTGCTCAACCGGCTGATGCGGTCGATTTCGCGCAGGATGCCCTCGTACTTCTGCGGCGCAAAGCGCTTGAGCAGATTCCCGGCACGCTTGGCGGCAAGCAGGGCGCGGGTCGTCTGTGCGCTGTCGATGATGGGCGCGGGCTTCGGCGCATCCGGCTTGCTTTCGCTGAAGAGCGCCGTTTCCAGCTTCGTGAAGGACGACGGGCGCTCGCCGGACTCCATCGCAAGCCCCGCCATCAGCGCATCCGCCCACTGGCTTTTCAGCTTCGGGCACAGCTTCTGGATGGGCACAAGCGGGTCGCTGCCCTTCACATTGATGTCGTACTTGCGCTCCAGCGCGTCGGCGGGTTCTTGGGCGGTCAGGGCGAAGTACATCGTCGCGCACAGACCATAGACGTCCGTCCAGTTGCCTTGCAGGCTGTTCTCCTCGTACTGCTCCGGCGGCGCGTAGCCTTTGCTGATGAGGATGGTCTTGCGCGAATCGGGGTCGTTGGGGCGCGCGCTGCCAAAATCCAGCAGAATCGGGGTATCGCCGCCCTTGAGGATGATGTTGGCGGGCTTTATATCCCGGTGGATGATTTTCTTCTCGTGCAGCATCCGCAGATTCTCGATGAACGGCTTCATCATCCGCATCAGCTCCTCCGGCGGGATTGCGCCCTGTTCGCGCACCCGATGCGCCAGCGTTTCGCCCTCGACGTACGCCATCACCAGATACGCGGTATTGTTTTCCTCGAACAAATCCAGCACCTGCACCACCGACGGGCAGCGCGAGGCTTCCAGCAGCATGTTGTATTCCGTCACGAACTTATCGCGCCAGTTGGTGAACAGCTTGGCATCATTGCGCTGCGGGACGACCCTGCCGTCATCGCTTCGGGCGGCAATGCTGTGCGGAAAGTACTCCTTCACCGCCACCATTTCGCCGCGCACGGGATCGACGCTCTCCAGCTTCAAGGCGCGGTAGGTCGTGCCGAATCCCCCGCCGCCCAGCGCCGCGCCAAGCAGATACTGCCCATGCAGGATGGTCTGCGGCGGCAGCGCATCGCGAATCCGCTGTGCGTTCTCCGTTTTCGCCCCGCACACCGGGCAGACGGCTTCCTCCGTCGGCATCATGCAGCGCGTGCAGGCATAGGGCATCGTCATGTGGCATCCCCTCCCAGAGCGTCATTCTCTTCCGTCTCCCGCAGGACAGCCTGCAGGCGCTCATTGCCGTTCAGCTCGCCGTGGTCGTACATGCAGTAGAGCATCAGCCAGTCAAACACGTTACGCGGGTCAAGCTGGCTGTATCCGCAGTCATCCAGCATTTGGTTCACGCGGCGGTAGCGGTCGTCAAACAGCACGCGCGCATCGTCGCTGACGGCGGCGTCGTTCACATACAGGCTGTTTTCCGCCCCGTCGGTAATCAGGAACAGCAGAATCAGCACTTTTCGCGGCACATCCTGCCGCCGGTTGGCAATCTGCGAGAGCGTTTTTTCATCCGGCCAGTGGGCGCGCAGGGTTTTGCCAAGCACACTGCTGCTGCCCGCGGGGGGCTTCAAGTACATCTGCACAATTTCGCGCACGCTGTATGCGCGCTCCGGCAGGTGGGGGAAGCTGTCCGGCGGCTTGGTGAGCACCTCCATGTACTCCTGAAAATACTCGTAGGCGGTGTTGTGCAGCTCCCCCAGATTCATCCGCTGCTGCCTGATGAAATCCACAAATTCATCTTCCCCGCGGATTTTGGTGAACTCGTTCTCCAGCACCTCGGTTTTGCCCTGTCCGCCGATGGCAATATGGCGGATGCGCTCGATGAGGTGGCACGCCTCGTTGTAGTTGAGGCGGCTGCGCAGCGCGTAGAGGTACGCCAACTCGATAGGATTGCGCTGATGCAGGCAGCCGCCGCCCGCGCACGCCAGAAAATTCTGCGCCTGCTCGTCGCTCATGTCCAGCGCAAACACGATGCGCACCAGCTGACCGCGGTTTTCCGGCGCGGTTTTGCCCGTGAACCAGACGGACACTTTGCGGCGGATTGACGCGGCGTTCGGCTCGCCAATCATGCCCTGCAGGCGGGTGCACAGCTTCTCCCGCAGCGCCGAAGCATCGGTGACGCCGGAATATTCCGCGAGGATTTCCGGGAACGTCGGCACGCGGATGCCCTTTTCCAGATACGCGCGGGCAAATTCCGCGTTGCGCGACAGGCGGATAATCCGCTCCACTTCGCTTTCCGCCAGGATCATCGGTGCGGACATAGCCAGTCTCCCTTCCTATTATATAGTCGCTTTAGTAAGCAGCGTTCTGCCAATCCCGCCCGTACACGGTGATTGCCGTGCCGTCAAACATCGAGAAGTCGCTGATGGCGTTGCCGTCGAGGGCGATTTCCTTCAGCTGCGGCAGCGTCGATAAATCCAGTTCATCCAGCGTGCGCAGGAGGTTCCGCTCCAGATTGATTTCGGTCGTCAGCGGATGTCCGTTGAGGGCAGTCAGCTTGGCGGAGGTCATGCCGCAGTTCTGCAGGTTAATGCAAATCAAGCCGCTCATGCTGCTGATGGCATCCACGTTATCCAGCTTTGCGCCCAGAACATGCAGGTACTTCAAGCCCGTCAGCCCGGACAGCGGGGCTAAATCCAGCGCGATGCGATGGCTGTTCCAGTCGTCGCCGATGCGCAGGTGATCCAGATTCTCCATGCCGCCGACGGGGGTCAAATCCACTGCCAGACCCGCCATGTCCAGATTCACCAGTGTCTCCCGCATTCCTTGCGCCAGCGGCTCAATGCTCGTGATGGCGGGATTCCAGCTGATATTCAGCGAATGGATGCGCGTCAGGTCGCTTAGCGGGGACAAATCGCGGATAGCGTTGCGCTGCACCAGCAAGACGTTCAGTGTCGCCAGCCGCTCCATGCCCGACAGGGACGTAATGGCGTTATTCCCCAGATTCAGACTGTACAGCTCGTTATAGCGTTCGCCGTCATCCACGTTGATGGCAGTGATGTACGGCATATCCGCGTCGGTCAAGCCGCAGTTAGACAAAATCAGCCAGTGAATCGGCAGCTTCGGCAGCACCCAAGTGCCTTCCGCCTGCTGGTTGCGCAGCTGGAAGTAGTGCAGGTGGCGGAAATACTGCAACTCGCTCAGGTCGAACGAATCGGGATTCATGGTTGGCAGGTCAGCGTCTGTCGGGTTGGGCGTCAGGAACAGCGGATCACTCCAGTTGTCGCTGTATTTGTCGATATACTTGCCCCAGTTGTTGACTTCCCGCTCGCGGCGCTGCCAAGCATCGTGATTCTTCTGCTCCTCGTAGAACACCCACTCGATTTCGCCGTCGCGCACGGTCACGCCGATTACGTTATCCAGCATTTTCTGCGTGATGAACGCCTGGGGCGGCAGATTCAGCGCCTCCCGCAGCGATTCTCCCAGCCATCCCATCAGCATATCCGGGCTGTGCTGGTCGGTAATCCACGTTTCCGTGGCGGTGCACTGTTCCATCGGCGAGAAGTCGGTGATGAAATTGGCGTGCAGGCTGATGTATTCCAGCTTCGTCAGGCGCTCAAGGCGCAGCTCCTCCAAGCTGGTGATGCGATTGCCGCCAAAGTCGATGTACGCAAGGGTTTCGGGCAGGGTCGCCTCGCCAATCATCATGCTCGTCAGGTTGCTCGTGGCAATCAGCAGATAGCGCAGATTGGGCAGGCGGCTCACGAAATGGATGTCCTGCACGCCGACATCGCCAACGTCCAGCCACACAAGGTTTTGCGCGTTCGCCAACGGAGACAAATCCAGCACAAGCGATTTGTCGGTGCTTTCGTCGCCGTTGATGGTGACTTCCTCCAGCTGCGGCATTTCGCCCAGCAGGTCGTATCCGTCCGTGACAATCGGGCAATTCCATTGCCGGATGCACTTTGCCAGCCGCGTGCCGCGCAGTTCGTTAATGGACACAATGGCGGTATTTTCGGTCAGCAGCTGCCGGATAGTCAGGTTCGCCAGCGGGGTCAGCGTCGTTACGCCGGTGTTGCTGATCATCAGGCGCTCCAGCTTCGTCAGGCTTGCCAGCGCCGCAACGCTCGTGATGCTGCTGTTGCTGATGTTCAGGGTCGTCAGCAGCGGCGCGTGCTGCGCGATGGTCAGCAGGTCGCTTTCCGTCAAGCCGCAGTGGTCGAGCACGAGCGTCGTCAGGCGCGGCAATTTCGACAGCGCGTCGAGGTTCGTCACCCGCTTATCCCACACGCCCAGATACTGCAAATTCGGGAAGCAGGCGAAATCCGACAGGTTAATTTCCGTCGTCAGCGCTTCGCCGCGGACATCGGGGGTTTGCGGATCATCGCGCCGCCACGGGTTCATGTAGAAGGAATCGCGATATTCCAGCTCGCCCTCGTCCGTCAGGAAGGTGAAGTCGATATTGCCCTCCAGCAGCCGCACACCGCCGATTCGCGCCAGCGCATCCGCCGGGATGGCCTCATCCGCCGCAATCGCGCAGCCGTTGGCATTCAGGAAATCGCGCAGCGCCGTTTCCACGGCGGACGGCACGGGCGCGGCTGCTTCCGTCGGACGCTCGGGGCTTCCGTCTGGGTAATTACTACCGGCACGGATTGACCGCCGCGTCCAAGCAGCACGCCTACGCCCACCATAATCAGCACCAGCAGCGCCGCAATGCCAATCATCAGCCGCTTTTGATGCGGACTCGGCGCGGAGGCACTCTCGCCGTACAAGCCGTCAAAGAACTCCTCCATCGTCTGATAGCGGCTCTTCACCTGCACCGCCATGCCCTTGAGCAGCGCCGCTTCCTGCGCGTGGGAAATGTCCTTCACGCCCAGCGCGGAGGGCGGTACAAGCGGGTCATTATCCAGCCGGTCGGTGGCGGGCGGCGGCGTAACCCCGGTAATCAGCTTGTAAATTGTCGCCGCCATCGAGTAAACATCGGAGTACGGGCCGTCCTCGCCGGTGCTGGAATACATTTCCACAGGCGAATAGCCCGCGCGAATCATCAGCACGCGCGTTTTCTTCTCGCGGTCGCTCTCCATCGCCGAGCCGAAGTCAATCAGCTTTACTTTGCCATCCTTGGTAAGCATCAGGTTTTCCGGGCTGATGTCGCGGTGCCACGTTGACGCGCGGTGCAGCTCCTCCAAGGTCAAAATCGGCGTGCGGAGGAGTTTCAGCGTTTCGGTGAAGGTCAGCTTGCCGCCGTGCAGTTCCGCGTACGCGCCCAGATTGATGCCGGAGATGTACTCCATGATGATATACGCCGTTCCGTTTTCCAAAAAGCAGTTTTTGACGGACACAACGCCGACGTTGTTGTCGAATTTCGCGACCTTCTGCGCCTCGCGGAAGAAGCTGCTGCGCCCCTGCAGGAAGGATTCTTCATCCTTCCCCGCGAACACGCTGACCGTGTGCTGTCCCTGATCGCGAATGACGACGCCGGAGGGAAAATATTCCTTAATCGCAACCGGAATATGCAGGAACATATCCCAGCCGATGTAAGTGATGCCGAAGCCGCCCTCGCCCAGCGCACACCCCACCAGATACTGCCCCTTGAGGATGGTGTGGGGCTGAAGATGATGCTTCTCCGGCACAAAGTCCTTCTCGCTGAATCCGCACGCCGGGCAAGTCTCCTGCTGCGAATCCTTCTGGCCCATGCACCGCATACACCGATTCTGATCGTCCATGATACCGCTCCCCCTTGTCCGCCTCTGTTTTGAAGTACCTTGATTATAACACAGGCGCTATGCTTCGTTTTCCAAACCTTTCTCATGTGACCGATTGATTTTGCTGATTTTCTGCGCCTTTTGCGGCTGTTCCACGGCGGCGGGAGCAGCGTGTGTTTCGCCGTGCGGAGGAGCGCGCGGTGATTAGTTGTCGCTAACTATTGGTCAGGCGGAGACGCGCGAACGCAGGCAAAAATCCGCCGATTTCGGAAAATTTCGTTCGCCGTCCGGCTTGTGCTTACGCGGTGCGTGTGGTATCATCAAGGTTAGCATCTTCTAACCACCAGATGAAGGGGGATTTCCTATGAATTTGATGCGATTTCAGCGGGACTGCCCGCGCGAGAGAGACGGGGCGACAAAAAACATGCTGCCGCGCTGAATGACGGCGCTGTGCGTTTGGATGCCGGAAAACGCGGTCAGGGCGCGTCAGCATCTCCTTCCACATACCCCGTCGCCACGCCCTCATACGCATTCGTTGCCGGGTCGAAGGATTTGCGCGCCTGCACCGTCAGGCAAGTGCCGTTGAATCGCAGCAGCATGTCCACGCCGCAGGGGGCATCGTCGATGATTTGGCAGCGGACGCGCAGCAGATTCCCGTTTTCATCCGCCG
>ERZ791923.3377-NODE-3377-length-12311-cov-5.182686_pt1 | contig 12311 bp, 10 predicted proteins | sample MGYA00510133_ERZ791923 | MGnify/ENA primary metagenome ERZ791923 (study PRJEB30046, sample SAMN00792106) | human gut metagenome | study: EMG produced TPA metagenomics assembly of the A metagenome-wide association study of gut microbiota in type 2... | reverse complement strand
TCCGGAAAGCTGTATAAATTCCTGCCACAGCTGCTCTACGGCAGCAGCATCTTCCACGTAATCGTAATCCTCCGTGCAGAAGCTGCAACCGATCTTCTGCGGGCACTCCTCCGGCAAAAAAGCCGCGCAGAATGCTGTCTTTGCTTCATTCTCCAGCATTCCCGGATACCATATATCCGCTATGGCATAGGCTTCTTCCGGTGTTGCCGCCGGATATAAAACGTAGCTGGCGGGATTCTCTCCGGATATCATCCCTTTTTCCACATTCTGTACCGCCTGATAAATCGCTACGGTAGTCTGGGCATCCGGGGTTCCGATCCAGCCAGCCCCTCTTCCCTCCTTCAGAAATCCTCTGCTTGCTCCATAGGTAAAGAAATAATTCTGCGGTTCCTCTCCCTCTCCGGCAAAAGATATCTGCCCGTGGAAAGAGCTGCCGTGGATCCAGGGCAGTACCCGATAATAATAGGTTCCGTTGACGCTCACCTGTACCTCTTCCTGCTTCCCGTAGGCGTTCTCCTTCGGCATCTGTATCCCCGGCACCGTGAAATCCACCGTTTTGCGGAATTCGATGAGATTCAGCAGAAGTACCACTACCACCAATACGATTGCACTGAGAAAAATGGTTGCTTTTACGTTAATCTTCTTCATAAGCCCCTCCTTTGTTTCCCTTCTATCTATATTGACGACTTTTATACTCCGTTTGTTACAAACAGCATAACAAAATTTCACCCCTGAATCTACTACTTTTTCACCCGAGCGACCGCTTTCTGTTATTTCTGGTCTTTTTATAACATAACCACTGTAAATGCACAATTGAGCAGATGGAAACTTAACAGTCTGGAACTATAAAACTGGCGGCATCGGTTTCCCGGTGTCGCCAGTTTATTGTCACTCTATTTTACAAGTGGCTCATAATAGAGCACTGTCTTCTCAGGATCTTTTCCGCTGATCTCCACGCCGTCCGCCGTCGTTCCCTGGAAGCCGTCGGATGCGCCGATATAGAGAATGCGACCGTCCGGTACGAGGACCGCACAGGTACCTTCCGTACCGCAGGGCATCTCCCAGTTCTCCTGCACTCTGGTGAATTCCGTCTCACCCAGACGATAGGTGTCCACGCCGTTGTATCCCCATAGGATAAAATCTGCCGTCTCACTCACACCTGCTGCCACCATTTTCCACGGGTAGATCGTATCAGCACTGCAAATAACATTCTCACCTCCATCCACCGGAACAAACCTGAGGCTTTCCGGATCTACTGACACTAATGTCATAGCTATATTCCCTGCTGTCGCATCGCCCACTGCCTGTGCAGCCGCATAGACTTTGCCGTCCTTGCCCTGTCCTAATGCTCCGGCACCTTGTACGGCATAGCTGTTGTCATCCGCCACGTTTCCGATTAGTTCTCCTTCCGCAGAATAGATCCGCACATAACTGCCGTCCTCCTGCATCCGCATCCGCACATATAATCTGCCCTGGGCATCTATTGCCATACTATCAACGATATTCCATTCCCGCCCTCCTACGGTAAAACTGTTCAGAAGCGTTCCCTCCGGGCTGATATGATAGATTACAGGCAGCCAGCCGTGCTCCGCTCCCGGTACAGCCAGTCCCTTCAGTCCCGCATAGATGCTGCCGTCCGGTGCCGTGCACAGACTGTAGACCTCTCCGTTTTCTGCAAAATCTTCAAAAAACGTCTCTGGCGTTCCGCTGCCGTAAGGCAGATATTCCACTCTCGCCTGTCCGTCCGCAGTGAAACCGCCCACATACAGACCGTTCTCTGCCACTGCCGCACAACGGATACTTACGTCTCCCTCATAGGCGACCTGCCATTCTTGTGCTGCCGTATCTGCCCCCGGGACTACACTTGCCTCTCCTGCGTCCTGGGTCTGTTGCGATCCGCTCTCCTGTGACATATCACCCGGTAATGCACTATCTTCCGTCTTCACATATTCATAGTCGCCCGCCTCGATCTCTTCTGTGATTTTCGCCAGACTATAATCTCTCTTCTCCCGGAAATCGATCAGCTCCAACAGTTCCTCCTCCGTCATTTCCTCTTCCGGCAGGAAAAAGGTACTCCGCGCTGCATAGAAAGCCACGCCCTTTTTGTATTTTTCAGGACTATCAAGCATGGCAAGTTCCTTTTGGGGGACAGATTCTCTTCCCATGCCACCGCACCGGTCCGCTTATTTTGCCGATAAATCTTTTTCGCTTCATTTGCCGTGATCTGTAAGATCCAGTTTTTAAAGCTGTCCGGATCCCGCAGTGTCCTTAATTTTTCATAGGCATGCAGCACCGCTTCACTGACAGCGTCCTCCGCATCCGTACTATTATTCAGAATAGAATATGCCAGTCGGTACATATGCAGGGTATAGCCCCGCACTTCCCGCACAAATTCCTCTTTTGTCATAACTGACAAAGTAACACCTCCTTCTCTTCGCCGGCTTCATACTATATGAGTCGCCGGACGGTAAAAAGGTTCCTGTATTTTTAAAAAAGGCACCGGATGTTCCGATGCCTTTAAATCCAATATACTCTATAACTCTTTGAATTTGTATTTTCCTTTTCCATGCCCGGATACCGGTTCGATTACATCAGCCTGTACCATATTGGATATTATTTTAGAAGCGCCTGAACTTTTCAGCCCAAGCAATTCCATAACCTCTCCTCTGCCAAAAAACTGACAATCTCCGAATTTTTCATATAATACACGGATATGCATAATTGTTTTTGTTGAAAAATTCAGCGTTTTTTCAGCCAATCTTGTTTCAATGTCCACTTTTGATGTTTCAATGTCCATTTTTTGAGTTCCAATGTCCACTTTTGAAGTTCCAATGTCCACTTTTGTATCCTTTAAAAGTCCACTGATATGCATATTTCGATTGTGCAGCTCGTTGTGTTCATTTAAAAGCATATTTCTGAGGAAGAGTTCCAAATATTCCGTTGTCTCATGAATTCCTTTTTGTAAATTCGTATAATTGGCTCTGACAAGTGCATTTCTGAAATACCATGCATTTTCCGCAAAAATATCATTTGTTGCAAAAAAACCAAGTGTTCTCAAATATTTTATGAAAAAAACCGCTGTGGTTCTTGTGTTTCCCTCACCAAAAATGTGAATTTGCCAAAGCCTTGATACAAACAAAGCCAGATGATGAATGCTCTCTTCTATCGAAAGTCCTTTATAACTAAAAGCTTTTTCCTGCGAAAAATCATATTCCAACGTAGCACGCAGTTCTGAAGCACTCCCATATATGACCGTTGCGCCATCAAGCACCCATTCTTTCTTCGTAATATTATAATCTCTTATTTTTCCGGCATGCTTATATATTCCACGAAAAAGCTTACGATGAATAGCTATATACTCATTCGGTGAAAAGGAAAACGCCATTTCGGAAAGGAGCTCCGCAATACGGCTGGAAACTTTATCTGCTTCTTCCGTGCGTTCATTATCTGATACACGGACAGGTCTCTCATTGTAATAGCTTTCTATAAGACTCTGTGCCTCTTTTAGCGTGATCTTACCTTCAATATTTTGAATTGCAGTGTCAATCAGATATTGCGAGGGTTTCAGACCATCTACTGCCTGAAGTCCAACCGCCGTGCTCCACACATACCCTTTTGTTGCTTTATTCGGTTCGGATTCTCTCAGATATTCTTTAAATGGGTCTTTGTCCATATTCATTTCCCCGCTATATATCACTATCTTAGTTTTCCTGCTACTATTTTTATTATATCTTATAATCACAATAAACCAAAATGTTTTTGCAGAGATTTTTGCGAAAATAAAAAATATTTTACCTGAAGATTCCTTCTTGACCCATGAGTTAGTCTATGCTAATATAACAATTGTTATGGAGACAGATCGTAAGAAAATCACGGAAGAAAACTTAATCCGCTGCGGCAGGGAAGAATTTCTGGAAAAAGGCTACGCCGGGGCGAACCTCCGGAATATCTGCAAACGTGCCGGAGTTACTACCGGGCTTTTTCTGCTCCCTGGATGATCTCCGGCATGGGAATCCTGTACGGGCGGAAATAATCATTCCACTCGCTGAAATTCCCGCCAAAAAGCAATCGTTTCCTGCAGATCTGCTTCATCCTCAAAAAGTTCCATCTGCTTCGCCACTTCAATTGCAAAATCCACATATCCGTTTGCTCTTGAAGTGGTGATTCGGTGGGAAGTCACTACATCTTTTTCACAGGAATGTATCGACTCTGCATCTTCTAACAGTCCGGCATGCTCCAACACATCAACACCTGCACAGATAGCAGCGATCCGACCATTAGAATCGTGAACATTTTTCAAATATTCCCATACCTCCGGAGTATCGATCTGCGTAATATCTCCTCCCGGAATAATCAACAGTTCCACATCTCCCGGATTTACGTGATCCAACCGATCCTCTGCCTCAATCCGGTATCCTTCCGTTGCCATGACAGGATTTCCCTCCGGAGATACAAAAATCATTTCTTTTCCCGTCGCATTTAGAAAATAATTCAGAATCACAATCTCGTAAATACAGCTTGTATCATACAGTAACACCATAGTCTTCATTTGCTCAGCCCTCATATAATCATTTTCAAATAAACATTGTCATGTAAAGAGGAATATACATGATTTCATCCTGGTATTTAAGATCCTTCGTATACACAATATATTTGTCCTGCATTTTCATCTGATATTTTTTCCCCAGATAATCAAAGGATTTATGTGATGTATATCCCGAAGATTTTACCTCTATCGGACAAATTTTTTTCTTTTTCACTGCAAGAAAATCAATTTCATATTTTTGTTCTTTTATTGCCCCCTCCGGGAGATATTGATATTCATGAAAATACAAATCATGGCCGGCTGCCTTTAGCATCTGTGCCACAATGTTTTCCATAATCATTCCCTGATTGATTCCCAGATTATCAAATATGAGTGCTTTGTACAGGTCTTCCTCTGTATCTTCTCTATTTCTCATGATCTGTGTCACGAGAAGTCCTGTATCCCCCATATAAAGCTTAAAATTGCTCCGGTCCGCAAACAATTCCAACGCTACTTCAGGCTTTGTCACATTGATACATTCATTTCCAATCATGGCTTCTGCAATAAAGCTCACCGCATCGACATAATTTTGGTATCTCGCATTTTTGTCTATCAACGAAAACCGAAAGTGTGAATTTTTATTCTCCAACTGCTCCGGAATCGTCTTAAAGATTACCGAGGCTTTTTCTCGATTCTCTGTATCATATTTTGCCAGATCTTCCTCATACAGGCTTAATATATTTCTCTTTATAAAATCAATCTGTGCAAAAGTTTTCCCTTCCACAAAAGCATTTACAGCCTGTGGCATTCCTCCCACTACCATATAAGTGCGGAATTTCTGCATGATTTTTCTGTGAATGGCATCTCCCAGCGGTTTCCTGTGTTGAAAAGCACTCTGCATCGCTTCAAAAGTAACATTATCACCCATTGCCCATAAATACTCTTCAAAATCCATGGGATACATTTTGATTCGGTATTCCTCCGATGGAATCAATATATCGGTAACATTCTTGCGTATGGATATCAAGGATCCGGTTTCTATATATTCATATCTGCCATCCGCCACAAGATATTTGATTGCCTGACGCGCCTGCGGAAACAGCTGTACTTCATCAAATATAATTACACAATGATTCCCCTTCAGGCTTCTTCCTTTTAGTAAAAAAAGGTTTCTGAAAAAAGTCTCCAGGTCATTCATGTTCTCCAGGAAATTGTTTTTGACATTTTTTCCTTCTTTTGCAAAATCCAATATCATATAATCATCATATTCGTTTTTAGCAAATTCTTCTACGATCGTACTTTTCCCTATTCGTCTGGCACCTTCCAGCAAAACAGCAGAAGAACCTCCGGAAAGTTCTTTCCATTGTTTTAATTTATCATACATTTTTCTTTTAAATACCATGTTTTTATATCCTCTTAATAACTTTTAACGTTGCCTACGCTCATTATTTCACGATTCGCATCTTCGATGCTCTACGCTGCTTCGCAGCTATCGTGAACAAATTCGTCGTTCGTCAATCACGCAAGCGTGTTGACTCCCTTGCACTCATTATATCACGAAAATCAAAAATGTATGTATACTATTTTTCACGAAAATCAAAAATATTTTTGTATTCTTTTTCACGAAATCCAAAAATGTTTTTGCAGAGTTTTTCACGAAAATCAAAAATGTTTCTATATAAAATCATCCCGGACACTATGTCTGTCTCACAAACACAGTGTCCGGGATGTCAAATTTCTTCTTATATGTCTATCCTATAATGTAATATTGATCACCGGCATGGGAGCCGCCGGTACGCCTACGCCGACAGCATCTGCGGAAAATGAAGTCCCGGTGGGAATGACTGCATTGTCTTTCATTTTCTCCAGGTGGTCGAAGACTGCTTTCAGGTACTCCGCATCAGCCTTGACGATGTCTTTCATCTCTTTGTTACGGTGTTTGATCTTCATCATCTTGAGGTCTGCGGGATCCATCTCCCTGTTCACAGAGACCGCAGTATCTGATATTCCATCCAGCCCCATCTCTTCCATCAGATCACGTAAGCTATCGGACATTTCCTGCATCAGCTCCGAGGTGAAATCGCTCATTTCCGACATAAAGTCTCCTGCCTGCGCATAGAATGTATCCATGCCAAGAGCAATATGGTCAGATGTATCATAGCTATCCCCTGCATACGCCTCATTGCCTGCATACTCATACGCAGAGAAGTCCCCGGACACTTCATCCGCAGAACCTTCCGCAGACATTTCTTCCTCATTCTGCGCGTTTTCCGCCTCTGCGTCCTGCACATCCTTCGTCTCTTCTTCGCTGATCCGGTCTCCCTGGCAGATTCCACCCGCGGCCTTCACCATTTCCTCTTCTTCGAGATGTTTTGCTTTCTTCTTCGCCACACGTTCCATAGCCTGTGCATGAGCAATTGCTGCATCGATCTCTTCACTGTCGCTGTCACTGTTCTGCTTCTGACGCTTCAGGCGCATGATCTCTCTTCTCGCCTGTCCGGCTGCCTGCTTCGCCGCCTGGGAAGTCTTGCTCCGCAGTATCTTCGAAGAAATACTTTTAAACTGGTACTTCAGTTTTTTCAGTGCTAATGTCGTATTTTTTGTCTGCTGTCTCTGATTCCGCAGCGATTCACTGTAACTTAAAGTACTCGTCACAATAGAATCCTGTCCCCAACTGTTCGCCACCTGTGTCTGTCCGTTCCGGTCATCTCTCGCCAACATCCGCCGGATATCGGTGACAGAACTTTTATTTTTTGCTCCAAAGATACTCTTCTGATTGTTCTGCGTCTTCTTTCCTCCGGAAAATGCCTGCGGCAAACCGGTATTGCCGCTTCCGTAAGCACCTCCGGGCCTCCCCATAGAAATCATACATCCTCACCTTACCCTCTGAAGTCAAAGTTCTGGCCGATCTGCCGTTCACCTGCGGTCTGTACACTGTCACTCCGTGTGTTGAAATTGTAGGTTTCTATCTTAGACAACAGTTCTTCTATGGAACCGGCGCTGATCGTTACCGTATCCTCTGTGCCGGCTTCCTCCTTGCTGTCTGCTACCTTATCCGACTTCTTGTCTTTTAGCCGTTCTTCCTTTTCTTTCTTAGCAGCCTTCTTCTCCGCAGCTTTTTTTTCTGCTCTCTTCTGCTCGCCTTTTTTCTCGATTCTTGCCTTCTGATCCGCGCTTGATTTCTTCAGCACTGCAAAAAATGACAATGTTCCGCCATCATTTACCTGCATTCCGTAACCCTTGACCTGCGCCCCCGAACTCTGCAGGCTGGTCTTTAACTGCTGTATCTGTGCAGCCGCACCGCTTAAGATTCCCTCATACTGCTTCCGGAATTTCTCATCTGTCGCCATCCGCTCAATCTTGTCTTCATCGATCAGTACCACAGTCTTAAAGCTGTTGGCGTACTGCGCGGCATTTGCCTTTGCATTTTCCTTCTGGTCACGGCTGACCAGAATAAAATCATAATTGCCGTACTTCTTTTTCAGCTGTTCGTAGTATTTCGCAGCCTTCTCCGACAGCTCCGGCTGACCGATGGTTCTGCCGTAATCCGCAGTCTTTCCCCTGGTCTGTGCCGTTTCGGAAGGCTTTCCCGCACTTGTTGTGCCGGCTGTCTTATCTGATGTTCCGAATACCTCCGGCTTCTTCGTCTTCGTACTCTTGCTGTAATCACTCTGCGCAGCATACGCACCTACGCTGCCGGTTGCTCCGATTCCCGCCATAATTATTTCCTCCTTGAAAATAAATGCCAAATCCGTTTGTTTACCTGGTTCCTCTATTGAGAATATCGGACAGCTTCTCCGACTTTTTTATACACATCAAAAGGAAACAGGCAAAAAGTGCAAAAAAACCGCCTTTCTGTGCCTTTGCGGATCAGATTAACGGTTTTCCTGTAAACTTTATTCTAAATTACTATTGATTCAAATGGTTGATCGTTACATGCAGCTCTCCCAACAGCTTCTTAATGTCCGCACTTGAGGTCGCCATATCTCTCGCTAACTTCTGTACTTCCGTTGCCACCACGGCGAAGCCCTTGCCCTGATCTCCGGCTCTTGCTGCCTCAATCGAAGCATTCAGTGCCAGAATCTGCTGTCTCTTGCTGTAACCATCGATTTCCTTGGTCTTGTCCGTTGCTTCCTCGATCTGTTCCGCAGCTTTCGTAATGCCACCCTTTAATTCACCTACCAGATTCTCGTTTTTCCAGTTGGCGTAGCTGGCTCTCACGAACATGTTGATCACATCACCCAGCAGATTTGCAGAAGCGTCGATCTGCTCCTTAGTCTTCACATTTACCTTTTTCAGAGCCTTAATATATTTATCCTCATCAATTCCCAGCTCTCTCGCTGTCTGACGGAACTTCTCCTCATCCGGATTCTCCGGCAGCACCTGTCCTCCGATAATACTGCCCAGCACGGTTCCATCCTCCAGCGTGATCGGAATACCGAAATCCACCAGTCCCGCATGGCAGGGATATACACCATGGCCTTCTCTGTCACACTGCTCGCAGCGCTTTTTCCCCTCTGCGCTTCCTCTCGTCAGATCAATACAGAACTCTGTAAAATTATAACAGTCACTGATGTATTTTCCGTCTGCACCCACAGCCACGGTTGCCAGTCCCGTGCTGCCTGCCCAGTTCTTCATGATCTGTTCAAATTTGTTCATGTCACAAAAATCCTGAATCTTCATATAACTCCCTACTTTCCCGGTTATCTTAACCGCTGAACGTATCAAATCCGGAATTTTTTGATCCCGGCATCATCTTACATTTACATAAAAATTATACCACAAATTGCAATATTTTTCGCCCTTTTTGCCATTTTTACCGATATTTTCACAACATTTTCTATCTATGCTTCATTCCCTCCAGCCACTTCAAAATAGATGAAATACTATGTCATCTATAGTATAATTATGATGTCGGGGTCAAAAGCCCCCGACTTTGGATTCGGATATTAAGGCTGATCGCGGCAAAAGGAGGTACCGTTAATTGAGGAAAAAGAAGCTATTCTTAAGAAAAATATGTGTTCTCGTTCTGATATTATCTACAGCCCTGCTCAGTGCCTGCTCCGATGATTCTTCCGATGGAGCAGAAAAATACGTTGTCCTGATCGGCGAAGATTCTGAGATCACAGATAAACTTTCTGACATTGATCTGCTTGTCATAGATGCGGAATATTTTTCCCAAAATGACATTGCCCGTTTAAGAGAAAATGGTATCCGTGAAATCTTCTCCTATATCAATATCGGATCGATCGAGAGCTTCCGGTCCTATGATACAGACTTTGAGAAATATACTCTGGGTGCCTATGAGAACTGGCCGGAGGAAAAATGGATCGATGTCTCGGCTCCGGAGTGGCAGGCATGTACAGCTTCCAGAGTAGACTCCCTGGTACAGAAAGGTGTGGACGGCTTTTTTGTCGATAACACGGATGTATACTATAATTATCCGCAGGAATCCATCTATGACGGAATCCTTACGATTCTGGACTATATGGACCATACCGGCAGAAAGATCATACTCAACGGTGGGGACTGTTTTGTAAAAAAATATCTTACAACTGAAAAAAACGTTCTCATCGATGGGGTAAACCAGGAGAACGTTTTTACTGCGTATGATTTTTCAAAGGATATCTATACTAAAAATGATCAAAGCACGCGTGAATACTATACTGAATATCTAGATCTGGCCATGTCACACGGCTGTACCGCTTACACCCTGGAATACGCAACGGATCCCACCATCCGCAGGCAGGCAGCCGCCTACGCCGGGAAGCATGGGTACATCTGCTATATTTCTGATAATATCGGGTTATGTCTGGGAAGATAACATATTCCTCTCAAGCGCCATCACAGAAATGTTGTCGCACAGGTATCCAGATGCTTATTTTTCACACTATCATTATCACTTAGACACTCATCACAATAATAATAGATATTGTATCCCCCCTTCCCTCGTGTGTCCTCTGTCACCGAGAAATATCCGGCCTGCATTTTGGCTGTCGATCCGTTCAGAAAATGAATTTCACGCTGCTTCAGCGAATCCGGTCTATCCGAAGACATGCTATATATCGCCGGGTTATACTTTCCTGTAGTAATATAATCCAGCTGGATCTCCGTAAAATAGTTCTTCAGATTCGCCTGATCTGCAGCGACCTTTGCCTTATGTATATAAGCCAGATACTGCGGTGCCAATACTCCCACCAGCACTGCCATGATAGCTATTACAATGATCAGCTCTACTAATGAAAATCCCCCGTTTCCCCTCTTTCCTGTTGATTTTTTCATGACTTTTCTCTCCATTACATTACAATACATCCCGCAGGCATCGGGCCTGCGTATAAGAAAGACCCGCATGGTCTTCCCAAGCAGGTCTTTCTTCCGGTCACATATTCAGTTTTATCAGTGCTTTATTATTCGCAAAGCTTGGAAAAGGCATCCGCTACGAACTGAACCTTAGGTCCAATGATTACCTGAACGGAGGTCTTACCGGGTTTCATGACACCGGCTACGCCTGCAGATTTGATCACCTTATCATCCACTGCGGTAATGTCTTTTACTTCCAGTCTCAGTCTTGTGATGCAGTTGTCAATGCTTGCAATGTTGTCCTTGCCGCCGCAGCCTTCCAGAATGGTTGCTGCGATTGCTGCGAAATCATCATTTGCCAGCTCGATCTTCTTCTCTGCTTCTACATCATCATCTTCTCTACCGGGGGTCTTCAGATCCCATTTCTTGATAGCGAAGAGGAATACGAAGTAGAATACAACAAATGCTGCGATGCCCAGAGGGATGATCAGCCAGATTCTGGCTGCTGCAGGCAGGGAGGATGAGAACAGCAGATCCATCGCACCTGCGGAGAAGCTGAAGCCTGCACGGAAGCCAAGAGCTACAGTGATCATGGTGAAGATACCGTACAGTGCTGCGTAGATCACATACAGTCCGGGAGCTAAGAACATGAATGCAAACTCAAAGGGCTCGGTAACGCCGCAGATGAAGGAACAGATTGCTGCGGAAGCTACCAGACCGATCGCTGCCTTTTTCTTGGCGGGCTTTGCACATTTTACCATTGCCAGAGCTGCACCGGGGATACCGAACATCATACAAGGGAAGAAGCCGGACATATACATTCCAAGGCTCCAGGATACATCAGCGCTTGTCTCACCTTTCCAGAAGTGCTGCAGATCTCCAAGTCCAATGGTATCGAACCAGAATACGTTGTTCAGTGCGTGATGTAATCCGGTAGGGATCAGCAGACGATTCAGGAAAGCATAAATACCTGCGCCGACTACATCCAGACCTTCGATAGCTTCACCGAGAGCTACCAGACCGCCGAACAGTAAAGGCCATACGAACAGCAGTACAACAGATGCCAGAATAGATACCACACCTGCTACGATAGCTACGCAGCGCTTACCACTGAAGAAGGACAGCCAGTCAGGAAGCTTGGTATCCTTGAACTTGTTGTAGCACATGGAACCGATAATACCGGCAATAATACCGATAAAGGGATTCGCAATCTTATTGAATGCCAGTGTCTTGGTAGCATCCTCAGCGATGGAGGGCATAATGGTCGTAACAAATCCGGTAGACAGAAGTGTTGTGAGCATCAGCCAGGAAGCCAGAGCTGCGATGGCTCCGGTACCGTCATTTTTCTCTGACATACCGACACCTACACCAATGGCGAACAGGATCGCCATGTTGTCGATCAAAGCACCACCAGCTTTTACGAGGAACAGACCGATCAGATTTCTTACACCCTCGATCGCACCACCCTGCATTGTTGCCGGGCACA
>ERZ791923.3373-NODE-3373-length-12322-cov-6.714111_pt1 | contig 12322 bp, 9 predicted proteins | sample MGYA00510133_ERZ791923 | MGnify/ENA primary metagenome ERZ791923 (study PRJEB30046, sample SAMN00792106) | human gut metagenome | study: EMG produced TPA metagenomics assembly of the A metagenome-wide association study of gut microbiota in type 2... | reverse complement strand
CTTTGCCATAAAAATATGCACCTCCAAAAGTGTCTAACTTTTGGGGTGCATATCAGATTTATTCGGCTTTTTTTATACCACTTTTGCGTTTTTTGTTGAATATTGCCTTGATTAAAGGCAGAATATATAGTATAATATAAATTCGAAGCTAAATTCTGGGGGGAATACATAATGTCAATTTCAGAAATAGTGCTTATCGGTATAGCACTAAGTATGGACGCTTTTGCGGTCTGTATCGCAAGTTCAATGGTCTATACGAATATGACAAGGCTGAGAAAACTTTCAATGCCGATTATGTTCGGGCTTTTTCAGGGAATAATGCCGATTTTAGGGTTCTTTCTCGGAAGTCTTTTCGCATCTTTTATTGAAAAATGGTCAGGACCGATTTCACTGCTTATTCTCGGTATAATCGGTATCAATATGATTCGTGAGGGTCTTGCCAAAGACGAAGAGACCGAGCCGAAAAAGCTCACGCTTTGGATATTACTTGTTCAAGCAGTTGCAACAAGCATTGACGCATTCGCCATAGGTGTTTCGTTTGCCGCAAACAGTGCAAACATATGGCAGTCCGCACCGATTATTGCGGTAACTACATTTGTTCTAAGTCTTATCGCAGTATTTGTCGGTACAAAAGCAGGTGAGAAACTTGGCGACAAAGCAGAAATACTCGGCGGAATTATTCTTATTATAATAGGTATAAAATCATTATTTTGACAAGTGAACAATTGTGAAAGGAGGTTTTTAATATGTACAATGTACGACGCAAATTATGGATACTTACCGTACTTCTTTTTGCCGTGTCTGCTGTTATGTTAAAATTCTTTCCTTCTTCCGATAACAATGATGCAATCGCCACTCCGGCGAGTGCACAGCAAGCCGAAAGCGGTACATCAACCGTATTTTCAGACGGCAGCACGGAACGCTTTGTCGCACACAGAGGATATTCAAACTACGCACCCGAAAACAGTATTCCGGCGTTTGAGCTTGCCGGTAAAATCGGCTTTTGGGGTATCGAAACGGATATTTGCGAAACAAGTGACTGTCAATTCGTCTGTATGCACGATGACACTCTTGACAGAACAACAAACGGTTCGGGAGCTATTTCCGACTACACGCTTGACGATTTAAGTCAGTTCCAAATTGACTACGGAAATTATCTCAACACAAACGAAAACTTAAAAATACCTACTCTTGAAGAATACCTTTCGATATGCAGTACATACGGAAATGTACCGATTATCGAAATCAAAAATATCACCAATTACGATGCATTTCTAAATACAATCATAGCAAGCGGACTTGAAACGCATTGTATAATCACAGGTGCGATTGATGATGTAAAAGAAATTCGTGCAAGAAACAGTATTATCCCTGTTATGACAATCGGTTACACTCCTGCACCGTATACGGATAATCTTGAACGTATTACGGAAATATCCGAAAACAGAGGTATTTTGTATAACTATCCGCAAGTGGATCAAGCCGCAATAGATATACTCCATCAACAAAACATTTTCTGCGGTGTATGGTCTGTTGACGACACGGAAACAGCACAGAAATACATTGATTACGGTGCTGATTTTATAGTAACAAACGAAATCCCTGCAAGAATTAATCATATGGTAAATGATAATGAATAGCAAAAAATGTGTGTCATATCAAATGACACACATTTTTTATTTGTGATTTTTTTGTGATTCCAACCATACAATCAATACCGACATATCAGACGGCGAAACACCGGAAATTCTTGATGCTTGTCCGAGTGACTTTGGCTGTATCTTATTCAATTTTTGTCTTGCCTCCAAACGCAAGCCGTGTATATCCGAATAATCTTGATTTTCGGGAAGAAGTTTTTCCTCCATTTTCTTAAACTGCTCAATCTGTGCTATCTGTCTTTTTATATAGCCGTCATACTTTAGTTTAATTTCAACCTGTTCACAAACTGCGTCCGGAAGTGTCGGACGGTTATGGTCGACAGGTGCAAGTTTTTCATAATCAAGTTCGGGACGTTTTATCATATCGCTAAGACGTATTCCCGTCTTAACTGCGGTCGAATTATACTGTTCCAAAAGCGGATTTGCGTCTTTCGGCGGTACTATAACCGATGTCACACGCTTAATTTCATTTTCAATCATATCCATTTTTTCAAGGAACTTTCTATATCTTTCTTCCGATATAAGACCGATTTTATATCCGAACGGAGTAAGTCTTTCATCTGCGTTATCCTGTCTTAAAAGCAAACGGTATTCCGAACGTGATGTCATCATTCGATACGGCTCGTTTGTACCCTTTGTTATAAGGTCATCTATAAGTGTACCGATATATCCGTCTGAACGTTTTAATGTAAGCGGTTCTTCGTTTTTAAGTTTCAATGCCGCATTAATTCCGGCAATAAGTCCTTGTGACGCCGCCTCCTCATAGCCGGACGTACCGTTAAACTGTCCTGCGCCGTAAAGTCCATGTACATTCTTAAATTCCAACGTTGCATACAGTTGAGTCGGATCACAGCAATCATATTCTATTGCATATGCAGGACGCATAATTTCGACATTTTCAAGTCCCTCAACACTTCGATACATTTCAAGCTGTACGTCCTCAGGCATACTCGTTGAAAAGCCTTGTGCATATACTTCCTTTGTATCAATTCCCATAGGCTCCATAAAAAGCTGATGTCTTGGTTTTTCCGAAAAACGCACAACCTTATCTTCGATAGACGGACAGTATCGCGGACCTATACCCTCAACCATACCGCCGTACATTGCCGAACGACCGAGATTGTCGTGTATAATTTGGTGAGTTTTTTCATTTGTATACACAAGATAGCAAGGAACAAGATTTTTGCCGACATTCTCCGTTTCAAACGAGAACGGCACGATTTTTTCGTCACCCTCCTCAAGCTCCATCTTACTGTAGTCAAGTGTATCCGCGTGCACTCTTGCTGGAGTACCTGTTTTAAATCGCTTTAATTCAATACCCAATCTGCGAAGATTTTCCGAAAGTTCATTTGCAGGGAACATTCCGTCAGGACCGCTTTCACGCGAATAACTTCCGATAAGAATTTTACCCTTTAAATAAGTTCCGCTGGCAATAATAACCGCTTTTACCTTATATTCAACGCCTGTATGTGTTACAACTTCCGTTACATTATTATCTTCATCGGTAATTACATTTACGATTTCCGCTTGTTTAACCTGCAAATTCTCTTGATTTTCAACACGTTTTTTCATTTCAACGTGATACTTTTTTCTGTCAATCTGTGCTCTAAGCGAATGTACGGCAGGGCCTTTGCCTTTATTAAGCATTTTTGACTGTATAAACGAAGCGTCCGCCGCTTTACCCATTTCACCGCCGAGTGCGTCAAGTTCACGAACAAGGTGACCTTTCGCCGTACCGCCTATACTTGGGTTACAAGGAAGATTTCCTATTGCGTCAAGGCTTATTGAAAACATAACCGTTTTCATACCCAATCTTGCCGCCGCCAAAGCCGCCTCACAGCCTGCGTGACCGCCTCCGATTACGGCAACATCATATTCACCTAAAACCATTATTCTTCCTCCCCGATATATTCAACCTTATGCTGTTTTTCTTTCATATCCTTTAATATTGAGCGTTCAATTACTCTTGCGGCATAAAATTGCGGCGGATAGCAAGTAACGCAAAGTCCGACAACAACTACTATAATTGCCGCTGCAAGCGGATTAACGAATGTAAACAACGCACCGTATATAAGTACTCCTATAAGCGTTGTAAAAAAGTTACCCGGTAATTTTGCAAGTGTTATAAGCAACGCATTTTTATAAAGCGAGCCGATTCCGCATTCAAATGTAACCATAATTTGATACAAATACGGGTGCATCATTGTATAAACAACAAGTACGAGTATCATAACATACAGCAACATCATCCAAAGCATACTGCCCGTTGAAACGTAAAGTGAATGATAGAAAAGAATTGCATTAAGTCCGAATACAAGCAAAACCGCGTCAATCAGCACAACTACCATACCCTGTTTAAAGTTTTCCTTAAACTTGTCCGCACCGTCACTCAAAACCCACGTATGTTCGCCACGTGTGAAACATCTTGTTATATACGAATAAGCCGCCGTTGCAGGGCCTGAGCCCCAAAACGTGAACACACCGATTGAAAAAGCAAGCTGAATAAGTATCATAATACTTCCCTGCACATTTTCCGCGCTTGATTCCGTACCAAGCGAAATAATAGTGTCTGAAACATTCTGAACGATATGCGTACTGCTCAAAACTATACCGCCGAAAATATATAAAATCGCAATCCATATAATACTCGTTATCGCATAAAGACAGTTCGCACCCAAAAATTTAGTGAACTTACGTATCACAATATCAAAAAACAAGAAAAAGCCTTTCTTTTTAGGTTCGTTCTTATCTACTCCCTTACCCGGTTTATCATAACCGCCGCCGAAAATTCCCATATTTTTTCTCCTTCCGAAATTTGAATACAATTTTTATTCATATAAAATATTTATGCAAACTATATTGTAACACAATTTTTTTTATGATACAATATCAAAAATAAATGTTTACAAATAAAATATCAATCGAGGTAACAAATGAGGGAAATCACGATAAATCAAAACGACGCAGGGCAACGGCTTGACAAGTTTCTTACAAAATATCTTGTCAATATGCCACAGAGTATGTTATACAAAAGTCTTAGAAAAAATTGCGTCAGAGTAAACGGCAAACACATTAAAGACGGCAAATATATGCTCCAAAACGGCGATGTGTTGAAATTATTTTTTAAAGACGAATTTTATGAAAGCAAATCAAGCTTTAAAGCAGGCAATTCCGATATTGACGTTGTATATGAGGACGAAAATATTATACTTATTAATAAAGAACGCGGCGTTGTAGTCCATTCTGACGATAAAGGCACAAAGGATACATTGCTTGAAAGAATGCAGAGTTATCTGTACAAAAAAGGCGAATACAATCCCGAAAACGAACACAGTTTTTCTCCTTCATTCTGCAATCGCCTTGACAGAAATACATCAGGTATAATAATCGGTGCAAAAAATGCCGCCGCACTTCGTATAATAAATGAAAAAATTCGCTGTCGCGAAATAAAAAAAATATATCTTTGCATTGTTGAAGGTCATCTTAAAAAAAGCGGTCACCTTACCGCATATCTTACACGCGGTGACAAAAAAGTTACGGTTTCAGATTATAATGAAGAAAATTCAAAGAAAATCGGCACAAAATATAATGTTATTGCCGAAAAAAAAGACACTTCACTTGTGGAAGTCGAGCTTGAAACAGGACGCACACACCAAATCAGAGCACAGTTTTCGCACATAGGAAATCCGCTGTACGGAGATACGAAATACGGCTCACGACACAGCGGAGGTATGAATCTTGCAAGTTACAAGCTTATATTCGATTTTAAAACTGACGCAGGCATATTAAATTACCTAAATCACAAAGAATTTCAAATAAGCGTTGATTTTGCCAAAACCTTTGCACAGCAGAAATTATAAAGGTCAGCCGTTGCATTTGGTTTACCGAGATGTCTTACGCTTTCCTCCATCATTGCAACACGCCATGGACAAGCAAACATTTGATTTATCGCTTCAGAAATCGGATAAGTGTCGTTTACCATAATTGCCGCACCATTATTTACAAGGAAATTAAGGTTTCTGTCCTCTTGTCCGGGAAGCGGATTCATTGTTATCATCGGCAATCCTTTTGCAAGCGATTCTGATGTTGTAAGTCCGCCCGGCTTTGTTATTATAAAGTCGGCGGCGTCCATCATTACGTCAACATTATCTACAAATCCGTATGAATATATTTTTTTATTCCACTCACATTCATCAACTACGATTTTTATTTTCTTATTCGTACCACAAACGCACAGCACTTGAAAATCTTTCGGATATGTATCTATTTGTGCCAAAATCTTTTTTATATTTCCGTATCCCATTGAACCCATCATTATAAGTATAGTGGGAATATTTTCAATCCCGAGTTTTTTCCGTGCCTCAATAGGGTCGTTTTTCTTTACAAACTGTTCTCTTATCGGTATACCGAAAGGCAAAAGTTTCTTTTTCGCTATACCTTTTTTCTGCATTTCGTGTTCCAAAAGCTCATCCGGAATTACGTAATAGTCAAGGAACGTACTTTCCCAAAACGGATGTACAGTGAAATCGGTTACTATTCCGACAGACGGACAGTCAAAAGCCGCACGGTCGGCAAGTATGCTTATACACACTCCGGCATAGCTATGCGTACCGATTATCAAATCGGGATTATATTCAACAACGAACTTTTCAAGTTTCTTTGAAACAAATCGCGAAAATATCGATACAAGCGAATTACGGTCATACGGCTCGTCCTTTTGCGTAAGTTTGCCGTAAGCCTTCGCATACGTCTTTGCAAGGTACTTTGTCGAAAGCAAGTATCCGTCCTGTATTGAATTTCCCAAACGATGATTTACATAGTCGAATATATCAAGCATATGACATTGATGTCCGTTCTCCTCGAAATATTCCATAATAGCCTTAGCCGTAGAATGATGTCCGTAACCGGCTTTTACGGATAACAACAACACTTTCAATTTTAAGACCCCCCTTGTCTTTTTTAACAATATTATAACAAATAAAAATAAATTTTTCAACCTTATTGACTTTATGAATTTAATAGACTATAATGTCATAAGTTATTAAAATGAGGGGCGGTGTATTGTGAAATGATAAGCGATATGACTAAAGGAAATCCGTTAAAATTGATACTTTCTTTTTCAGTTCCGATGCTGATCGGAAATATCTTTCAACAGGTGTATAACTTCGTTGACGCAGCGATTGTCGGTAAGTTTGTGGGTGCCGAATCTCTTGCGGCGGTAGGTTCGACAGGTACGATTGTCGGAGTTATGATTTGTCTTATGATGGGACTTACGAGCGGTGCGGGAATTATTATAGCGCAGTGTTTCGGTTCAAGGAATTTTGACGAACTGAGAAAAACAGTTACGGGACTTATTTACATAGTGGGAATTTTGGCGGTGGTTACGTCAGTTGCCGGAGTTGTGTTTTCACGGCCGATTTTATCGTTTCTGAACACACCCGATAACGTAATTGATGAGGCGGTTGCATACATAAACGTAATATTCGCATTTACAATCGGTACAGCTATGTATAACGCGTCAAGCGCAATACTCAGAAGTCTTGGCGACAGCCGTACACCGCTTTACGCACTTATACTTTCTTCTATATTAAATGTAATTTTCGACTTGTTGTTCGTTGTTGTGTTTAAAACAGGTGTTGTCGGTGCGGCAGTTGCGACTGTTATCGCACAGATTATCAGTGCGATTTATTGTATTATACATATGATAAGGCACCGCAGACAGCTTAATCTTGAGGGCATAAACTTCCAAACAACAAAACGTGCAATCAAGCGGATTTTCCAAACAGGAATACCGTCGGCACTTGAAAGCTGTCTGATTTCACTCGGCACAATGAGTGTGCAACGTCTTGTAAACTCATTCGGTGCAATGACTATGGCAGGCTATACCGCCGCCGTAAAAATCGACTCAATCGCAATCGCACCGATTGTATCGGTCGGCTCGGCATTGTCGGTTTTCTCGGGTCAAAATATCGGTGCAAATCAAATGGACAGAATAAAAAAGGGTATGTATCAAACACTTGCGTCACTTATCGGTATATGTATAGTGATTGCTGCCGGAATTGTATTGTTCCGTAATCAACTGCTTGGCTTGTTCCTTGACAAAACACAAGCCGCTGAGGCTATCGCAATAGGAAGCAAGTACCTTACTATCGTATGTGTTGCGTATATAGTTGCGGCGGTTATGAGAACATATTTGAACGTTCTTCGCGGTGCGGGTGACGTTAATACCTCCGCTGTCGCAGGTATACTTGAACTTATCGGAAGAATTATTTTCGCATATATACTTGTTCGCCCGCTCGGCTCAACAGGTATTTGGATTGCTACTCCACTCGCCTGGGCAATGGGTGCGTCAGTACCCGTTATCCGATACTATTCGGGTAAGTGGATTAATAAAAAGTTGGTATAGTACAAAGCCTGTCGCCAAAATGTCGACAGGCTCTTTTTAATTTTTTATCAACCTTATTGTCGCAACAGTCATATCGTCGATTACTGCGTCACGGCTTTTTTTGACTGCGTTTTCAATTACGGATTGTGACATTTCGTCCATAGTGTCAAACGGCATTTTTATTTCTTTTTTCAGCCAATCGGTACGCACTGTACCAAATCCAGCCTCACTTATTCCGTCTGACATCATTATTATTATATCGCCGTCATCAAGGCGTTTGGCTTGTCCCTGTACCTTTATATCAGGCAGCATACCGACAGGCAACGATACAGAAAACACCGTTTCAACATTCGGACCGTGAAGTACAATACTCTCCGAACCGCCGATTTTGAAAAACTCACATATACCTGTCATAAGGTCTATACATAGCAGGTCCACGGTAGAAAAACACTCATAGTCAAGTTTTAAACAGAGTGCCGAATTTATCATATCAATAGACGTTTTCACGCCAAACCCCGACTGTAAAAATTCTCTCAACAATTTCAGTGTTATATGGCTCTCAAACATTGCCCTTTTACCGCTGCCCATACCGTCCGACAAAATCACATACTGTTTATAATCCTCCGTCACAAACGTATCTATACTGTCGCCCGACACTTCGCTGAAATCTCGGCTTATCTGTCTTATCGCAATATCTGCGGTAAATTTTGCGCGTGACACAAATTTCATAAGTCCGTTCGCACTGTCACACTCATAGCCCATAGGTGTTTCGACAACGCTTTCAAGCACTTTTTCAATCTTCCCTACTTCCGTACCTTTAGACGTTCCGAGATATACCTCCATTTTTCCGTGACTGCTTTCAATAACGCTTATTTCAAATGCCATAATTCCGACTTTGTCAAGCTCGGCAATAAGTGTTTCCTCCAAATCCTCTCTGAACGTAAAGCCGGAACATATATTTTCCGCCATTGTGTCCATAAGGCTTGACATTTCTTTATACTGTCTTGCAACCAAGTCACGGCTTGTAACCGCCTCACCCGTCCGTACAAGGTTTTTCTTATACAGTTCATAGACGTGATTAAACTCCACAACGAACAAATCAGGTCGTAAGCATTTATCCTTAAAGCTGTTCGGTACTGATGTAAACTCCAATATCCCCCTTGTTTCAATCGTATCAAGCAACAGCATTATACTGCGGTATGTGCGTGTAAAGTCGGACTGCCAGCATTTAACTGCATTCGGACACCCCTCGCACACTCTGTCCGCAACCTCATCAAAAAGCGTAGCAACATCTTTATTATATGATTTCAGTCTTTTCTCCGAAGCATTTGAAAAACACTCCTCCAAACTCTTAAATGCCTTTGCCGATTTTTCAAGCTGCATAGACAAATACTCTTTAACTCTCACGTCCGCACTCACCGTTTCAAGCTTTAACGACCTTGCAAAAAAAGATTTTATATACCCTTGAACTTTATTCGGTGTCAGTACAAAAAGCACCGCCCCTATCGCTGTTTCGATAATCGTCACAGGCAAAGACGATGCACTTCCCGCATACAAAAGCGCCACCGCACTGCCGCCCAAGAAACCCAACGCAACTCCGAAACGTCCGAACGATTTCAGCAAATTTCCGAACAATGCACTTATACCGAAAATACCCATAGTAACAACCGCCGACGGTGACGACATTGCCGACATAAACCCTATACAAAGTCCCCCGCTGCCCGCCGCCGCAATACCGCCGTGAAGCGCAATGCAAAGTACCGCATATACGGAAACTATATTGGCAAGACTGATATTATACGGAAACACAATTCCCGAAAGTCCCGTTATAAAAACACCCACGCTTACAGAAATACTGATAAGCTCGTCCTGCGCGGTCTGCGTGCGTTTTTTGCGGTTTGCAATCAATCCGTGTGCTTTTTTGAATATTATATACATCAATGAAGTGACTATCGACTCAACAAAAAGCATAAGTATATCATATGCTCCGACATATGTATATATAAGAAAAACAAGTCCGCCGACCATAACCGCACCGCCCACGCACGCCGCGTCAAGCACAAGGTTTTCCTTATTTCTGAAACGTGTATATATCCAAAACAACAGTGCCGCAACAAGATATTTTGTAAGCACCGCACTGCCTGCCGACGTCATAAGTGCAATCGAAAGCACAGTTATACCGAGATACGCAATACTTTTATCAAAGCAAGAAGCAAAAAAAGCCACTCCGAACGGAAAAAGTCCCAAAACAGACGCTCGTCCTGCCAAAAGCAATAGCATACTCATTCCCACATCTCTCACAGACGGTGCTCGGAGCATTTCTGTATTCCGTTGTCTTTTTACCGCTGGCTGACTCATTTTTAATTCCTCCTACAAGTGCAATATAGGTTATTATACCACTTGTTTATGGATAAATATGTAAAATCCTGTTGTCGATATATAAAAATATTTCGACATCATTTTTTGACAAATTGTGTTTGCATATGATATACTACATACATACTTTTTATATTGAGAGGATTAGATTATGAAAAAAGTTTTGATTTTTTCCGATACTCACGGCGATATTAACCGCTGTTTAGATATAATTGAAAAAGCCGACAGTGTAAGTGCGATTTTCCACGCAGGCGATTACACAGGTGACGCGGAAGATTTGGAGTCGATATACCCAAACATACCTATATATTATGTAAAAGGCAACAACGACTACTTTTCAAAAGCGCCGTCACATATGCTTGTTACAATAGACGGTGTTAAGATATTTATTACGCACGGTCACGAACAGAATGTAAAATACGAATATGAATTTATGACTCTCCGCAAGGCTGCCGAAAAATATGATCCCGATTTAATAATATTCGGTCACACGCACATTCCTTATACCGATTACAAAGGCAAAGCCACACTTTTAAACCCGGGAAGTATACGTTATACAGGCACATATGCAGAGGCTGAAATCGAAAACGGTAAACTAAAAACAAAAATCATAGAAGTTTGATATACAAATTATACAAAAATGTCACGTTATTTTATATATCCCCGTTATGCGTGACATTATTAATGAATTATTTGTAAAAATGTCACGTCTTGTCACGCAATATGACAATTTTAAACGATTTATACCTTTTTAATATAGAAGATTTATCCTTTATATTGCAATTTTTACAGTAATAATTTATACTATTATTGAACTTAATTGAGTTCATTAAACGAGAAAAGACGGTGCATTCCCCAATGTGCACCGTCTTTTTTATTATAGATTTTTTGTTACCTCTTTTAAATATTCCGCAAATTCATCTTTCAAATCATCTCTTGAAAGTGCAAAATCGACTGTTGCCTGTAAAAATCCCTGTTTACTTCCTATATCATATCTTCTGCCCTCGAAGTCATATGCGTACATATCTTCATTTTTTGCAAGCATTACAAGTGCGTCGGTAAGCTGTATTTCGCCGCCTGCACCCTTAGGTGTTTTTTTTAGGTAATCGAATATTGCAGGTGTGATTACATATCTGCCGAGTACCGCAACGTCTGACGGTGCGTCCTCTTTTTTCGGCTTTTCGACCATTCCTTTCAGCTTATACATTCTGCCTTCAACATTATCGCAGTCCACAATACCATACTTTGAAACTTGATCCATTCCGACCTTTTGCACTCCAAGCACTGTCGCATTATATTTGTCAAACTGTTCGATAAGCTGACTCAAACACGGCTTTTCCGCCACAACCACATCATCACCGAGCATTACCGCAAAAGGCTCGTTTCCGACAAAGCTTTTCGCACAAAGTACAGCATGTCCAAGACCTTTCTGTTCCTTTTGACGTACAAACTGAACGTTTATTTTATCCGACACTTCACGAACAGCATTAAGCATTTCCTGCTTGCCGTCACGTTCAAGTATCGTTTCAAGCTCATATGCCTTATCAAAATGATTTACAAGTGCGTCCTTACCGCGTGATGTAATTATAAGCAAATCCTCAATGCCCGATGCGATTGCCTCCTCAACAATATACTGAATTGTCGGCTTATCGACTATCGGCAGCATTTCTTTCGGCACTGCCTTAGTCGCCGGAAGAAACCTTGTTCCGAACCCTGCCGCCGGTATTACCGCTTTTGTTACTTTCATATTTTCTCCTCCCTCAATTTCTAATTTTATAACTATCTATTATTATACCACATATTTTCCATAATTGCGATATAAAAATCAGTTAATTTATTTCAAATTTCAACACTTGATATTGTTTCAAATCTGCGGTATAATATTTTTATATATATAATTACA
>ERZ791923.3366-NODE-3366-length-12352-cov-2.591120_pt1 | contig 12352 bp, 10 predicted proteins | sample MGYA00510133_ERZ791923 | MGnify/ENA primary metagenome ERZ791923 (study PRJEB30046, sample SAMN00792106) | human gut metagenome | study: EMG produced TPA metagenomics assembly of the A metagenome-wide association study of gut microbiota in type 2... | reverse complement strand
CTCCAACTCCCCCTTGCACAGGGGGAGAGATGGGTACCAGGTGTTTACCCAACTTGTGTTAGAGAGGTTGGAGGAGTTTTCAGTATGATGAAAACTTTTGCTTTATTCGTTGAAAGTTTTCAGTATGATGAAAACTTTTCGTATTTTTGGGGAAAGTTTTAATTATAATGAAAATGGAGAATATAAAATATAGAGAGCATTATTTGAAGAAAATAGAGCCATTCATGGGCACGTCTTTGATCAAAGTGATGACCGGACAACGTCGGGTGGGGAAAAGTTATATTTTATTTCAACTGATAGAGTTGATCCGGAAAAAGGAAGCGGGGGCGAATGTCATTTATATAAATTTGGAAGATATCACTTTTGATTTCATAAGATCTGCAAAGGAGCTACATGCTTACGTGGTGAGTAAATGTTTAAAAGACAGGAAAAATTATATATTTATTGATGAAGTACAGGAGGTGAGTGAATTCGAGAAAGCTCTGCGCTCGTTGGCCTTGGATGAAAATAACGATATATATGTGACCGGAAGCAATGCGAAAATGTTGTCCGGGGAATTGGCCACTTATTTAGGGGGCCGATATATCGAGTTCACGATATATAGTTTGTCATATCCGGAGTTTTTACAGTTTCATGAACTGGAAAATTCGGATGAAAGTTATGGGTTATATACCAGATATGGAGGGTTGCCTTATTTGATGCATTTGAAATTGGAAGATGAAATTGTTTTTGAATATTTGAAGAGTATATATTCCACGATTGTTTATCGGGATGTGGTTAGCCGCTATGCCTTACGGAATACTGATTTTTTAGAGAGGTTACTTTTGTTTCTTGCAGATAATGTAGGAAGTATATTTTCGGCTAAAGGGATAAGTGATTATTTGAAATCACAACGAGTTACGTTGGGGGTAAATCAAATTCTGACTTATATAGACCATTTTGCAAACGCTTTTATTATTTCTTGTGTTGATCGGTATGATATTGTGGGGAAACGTATTTTTGAGGTAGGGAATAAATATTATTTTGAAAATCTGGGAATTCGAAATGTTATAACCGGTTTTAAACTTCAAGATCAGGGGAAGATATTAAAGAATATTGTTTATAATCATTTGTTATATCAAGGATATAAGGTTTCCGTGGGAGTATTGGAGAAACAAGAAGTTGATTTTATTGGTGAGCGGGAGGGTGAAAAGGTGTATGTGCAGGTCGCTTTACAGCTAAATGATGAGACAACTATCCAACGGGAATTTGGTAATCTTTTAAAAATAGAAGATAATTATCCCAAGATTGTCGTCTCGCAAGATTTGTTTCATGGGAATACTTACGAGGGGATACAATATCTGGGGATTCGTGATTTTTTGATGAAGGTTAGGTAAAAAGGGAAGTGTCAATGCGACACTTCCCTTTATTTTATCTTTTCAACTTTTCAGTTAAAAGCGGAACGATCTTGCGAACATCGCCGACGATACCCAAGTCTGCCACGTTGAAGATCGGGGCAAATTTGTCTTTGTTGATTGCGATGATGTATTCGGATTCTTCCATACCGGCCAAGTGCTGGATGGCTCCGGAGATACCCATGGCGAAGTACAAGTCGGGACGTACGGTTTTACCGGTTTGTCCTACCTGGCGTTCGTGGCCTAATACGCCGGCATCAACCATGGCACGGGATGCGGATACTTCGGCACCGATGGTGTTTGCCATAGCACGCAACATATCGAAACCTTCTGCATTACCTACTCCACGACCTCCGGAGATCAATACATGTGCTTCGGTAATGTCCACCAAGTTCTTGGTTTGTTTAACTGTCTCAAGAACCCGTACACGGAATTTGGATTTGTCGAAGTTGATTTTTACATCTTCAATAGTTCCTTTCCGGTTCTCGTCACGTTGGCCCATACGCATTACGCCCGGGCGTACGGTTGACATTTGCGGACGGTGTTCTTTACAAATGATGGTTGCCATCAAGTTACCTCCGAATGCAGGACGGGTCATTAACAGATCCCGATCCTCGGAAATTTCCAATCCGGTACAGTCGGCTGTCAATCCGGTTTCTACACGGGCAGACAAACGGGGGCCGAGGTCACGACCGATGGTAGTTGCCCCGATCAACACGATGCTCGGTTTGTTGTCACGGATGATCTGGTAAATAGCCTGCGCATAAGGTTCGGTAACGTAAGTAGCCAGTTCCGGGGCATCCACACGCAACACGGTGTCGGCTCCGTAAGCAATACATTCCTGAGCCTGAGTTGTCAGGTCATGTCCCAATAACATGGCATATACTTTTTCATTTAAAGCATCAGCTAATTCTCTGGCTTTGCCTAACAATTCCAGACCCACGTTTTGGATAACGCCTTCTCTTTGTTCAACGAAGACGTAAACGTTTTTATATTGTGCCTTATCCATTTCTAATTTTAGATTTAATGATTTTAGATTTTAGATTGAAATACTCTAAATCTATCCTCTTTCATTAGATAATAAATTTTTCTTTCAATTTGCTGATAATAATGTCTACAGCTTCTGCTGGGTCTACTTCGTAGATTTGTCCGGCAGCTTTTACACCCTTGGTGAATGATTTGAATACGCGGGTCGGTGATCCGTTCAATCCGATCTTCTGATCATCCACGGTGATGTCGTTGTAGGTCCAGGTTTCGATGGGGTGATTGTAAGCCTCAACGATTCCTCTTACAGACATGTAACGGGGTTTCACTCCGGAAGCCAATGCCGTGAACACGCAAGGAGTGTCTACCTGTACCATCTGGTAACCGTCTTCCATGGATTTCTTCACCGTGAAAGTCTTGTTACCGTCGAAAGTTAAGCTTTCCACGTAAGTTACTTGCGGTAAATCCAGGTGTTCGGCGATCTGCGGGCCAACCTGTGCGGTATCCCCGTCGATAGCTTGACGTCCGGTGATCAATAGGTCGAATTCCAGAGATCTCAAGGCTGCGGCAATGGTGTTAGAAGTGGCCAATGTATCGGCTCCACCGAATTTGCGGTCGCTTAACAGGATGGCACGATCCACTCCCATGGCGTATGCCTCTCTCAAGATAGCCTCTGCCTGAGGAGGTCCCATGGTGATCACGGTTACATGTGCTCCATATTGATCTTTTAATTGAAGGGCAAATTCAAGTCCTCCCTTGTCATCGGGATTCATAATACTGGGTACACCGTCTCTGATAAGGGTTCCTGTAACGGGGTCCAGTTTGATTTCCGTGGTATCCGGAACTTGTTTAATACAAACAACGATCTTCATGTCAACTGTCTTTTACTTTAATAAATTTGCTGCAATCACCATTCTCTGAACTTCTGACGTACCCTCGTAGATTTCAGTAATCTTGGCATCTCTCATCATTCTTTCAACCGGGTATTCACGGGTATATCCGTATCCTCCGTGGAACTGTACGGCTTTGGTCGTTACTTCCATGGCCGTTTCTGCCGCGAATAATTTAGCCATAGCAGCATCTGCTGAATAAGGTACTTTCAAGTCTTTCTTGTAGGCAGCCTGTCTTACTAACAAACGGGCAGCTTCTATTTTAGTCTGCAAGTCAGCCAGTTGGAATTGGGTGTTTTGGAATTGTCCGATGGCTTTACCGAATTGTTTACGTTCTTTCACGTATTTCACGGTCTCGTCCATAGCTCCTTGAGCGATACCCAATGCTTGAGAAGCGATACCGATACGTCCGCCGTCAAGTGTTTTCATGGCAATACCGAAACCTTTACCTTCTTGTCCGAGTAAGTTCTCGGCCGGAACGATACAGTTTTCCATGATTAACTCGCAGGTTGCAGAACCGCGGATACCCAATTTTTTCTCTTTTTTACCCACGGAGAAGCCCGGGAAATCTTTTTCCACGATGAATGCGGAAATACCCTTTGTTCCCTTGGATTTGTCGGTCATTGCCATGATGATATACACGTGTGCGTAACCGGCATTGGTAATGAAGATTTTAGATCCGTTCAGCACGTAATGATCTCCCTCTTTTACCGCGATAGTCTGTTGTGCAGAAGCATCGGTTCCGGCGTTCGGTTCTGTCAGACCGAATGCTCCGATCCATTCACCGGAAGCTAATTTGGGAAGATATTTGGCTTTTTGTTCTGGGGTTCCGTGTTCCATGATCGGTGCGCAACACAAAGAGGTGTGTGCAGACACGATTACGCCGGTCGTGGCACATACACGGGATAACTCCTCTACCGCCAGCGTGTAAAGGATATTACTACTACCTGCTCCACCGAGTTCCACCGGGAACGGGATACCCATAATACCAAGTTTTGCCATTTTTTGAACGGTTTCCATCGGGAATCTCTCTGATTCGTCCACTTCCGCCGCCAGAGGTTTTACCTCTTTTTCTGCAAACTCTCTTATCATTTGTAAGAAGAGTTGCTCTTGTTTTGATAGACTGAAATCCATTATTATTAAATGTTTTAATTGATCGAAGCTAATTTTTAATCCTAAATCAACATTTCTTCAGAATTAAGGCCGTCCCCATGCCCCCTCCGATACAGAGGGATGCAAGACCTAATTTTGCTTCATTGTTTATCATTTCATGTACTAATGATACAACGATGCGGTTTCCTGATGCCCCGATGGGATGTCCCAGTGCTATTGCACCACCGTTGATGTTCGTACGTTCATTTATCCATTCTCTCGTAACGCCGTGTTGTGCCATAAGTTCGTGTATCACTCCCAGCGATTGTGCCGCAAAAGCCTCGTTTAGCTCGATCACGTCGATATCGGATAGCTTGATTCCGGCGTTCTTGAGTGCGTTGGCAATGGCAGGCACGGGACCCATACCCATGATGGCAGGATCTACACCGCCTTGTCCGACACCAATGATCTCGCACAGAGGAGTTAAGTTGTTTTGTTTAACAGCTTCTTCCGATGCGATCAGTACGAATGATGCCCCGTCATTGATCCCCGAAGCGTTACCGGCCGTGACGGATCCCTCTTTTTTGAAAGCGGGACGTAAGGTCGATAATTTCTCCAGGGAGGTCGTCCGGTTCGGGAATTCATCCGTGTCGAACACGTGAGTCTCTTTCTTCACCTTGTACTCTATAGGCACGATCTCTGACTTGAATTTACCGTTATCGATAGCCGCAATAGCCCGTTGTTGCGATTCGATAGCAAATTCATCCTGTTCCTCCCGGCTGATCGCGTATTTCTCCGCGATGTTTTCAGCCGTTATGCCCATGTGGTATCCCTCGAAGGCGTCCGTTAGACCATCATACACCATATGGTCCACGACTGTCACGTCGCCCATCTTGTGCCCGTCACGTACACGTGCCGGAAGGATATAGCCCGCATTGGACATGGATTCGGTTCCTCCTGCAATGATCAAGTTCGCCAGTCCCGATTTGATAGCGGTTACACCATTGAGCACGGCTTTCATACCGCTCCCGCATATCATGTTGATTCCGTAAGCCGGAACTTCTTGTGGGATCCCTCCTTTGATGGATGCCTGACGGGCTACACCTTGACCCTGTCCGGCGGATAGTACATTGCCGACTATCACTTCATCAATGTTGGCGGGATTGACTCCGGTTTCCGCGATAATGTTTTTTATTACGGCTGCACCCAAGTCAGCTGCTGTCATTGAAAGAGTTGTTCCTAAAAATTTGCCGATCGCTGTTCTTTTTGCTGCTACGATATAGGTTTTTGTCATTGAGGCATTGCTTTTAAATTTTTGGAAATTATAAGTTCACAGCCTGTAGCTGCTTTGATGTCATCTAACGTAAATTCAGGGTTTAATTCTACCAATTCGATACCTTCGGGGGTAACGTTCATAACACCCATCTCGGTGATAATCATATCCACCTCTCCGGCAGCCGTCAATGGCAGGGTGCATTCTTTCAGAATCTTGTGATTCCCTTTTGCCGTGTGTTCCATGGCAAGAATCACTTTTTTAGCACCTACTAGAAGGTCCATGGCTCCACCCATTCCCGGGGCTTTTTTACCGGGGATGATCCAGTTTGCCAAATTTCCTTTCTCGTCTACCTGTAAAGCACCAAGAATGGTGACATCCACGTGTCCGCCGCGGATAAGTCCGAAAGAGGTTGCGCTGTCAAAGCTGCAGGCGCCTTCGATAGCCGTGATGTAGCCACCACCGGCATCCGTCAGTTCCGGATTTTCTTTACCTTCTTCCGGTTTCGGACCCATACCTAATAATCCGTTCTCGGATTGTAGGATCACGTGTACATTTTGGGGCAAGTAGTTCGGTACCATTGTTGGCAGTCCGATTCCCAAGTTGACCACGTCGCCGTCTTTTAATTCGAGAGCTACCCGTTTTGCGATAACTTCTCTTACTTGATCTTTATCCATACCGTTTTCAATTTTAAATTGTAAATTTTAGATTGTAAATTGATTACCGATGAGTCCTGTAATTTAAAATTTGAAATCTAAAATCTAAAATGCTATTTATTTTTTCTTCTAACAAATTCTTGTGCAACAAATGACGCCACGTCATCCGCGTAGGTGTTCATGCCGAAGCCTGCATCGTAACCGAGTTCTTTGGCCAGTTCGTGAGAAATACGAGGACCACCGCAGGCCAGGATTACTTTATCCCGCAAGCCTTCTGCTTCCAACATTTCCACGAGTTCGATCATGTTTTTGATGTGAACATCTTTCTGAGTAACGGTTTGCGATACCAGAAGGGCATCAGCTTTCAGCTCGATCGCTTTGGCGATGAACTCTTCATTGGGAACCTGACTCCCCAAGTTGTGAGCCTCGATCATGTCGTAGCGTTCCAGTCCATAGTGTCCGGCAAATCCCTTCATGTTCATGATGGCGTCGATTCCCACGGTGTGGGCGTCGGTTCCGGTACTTGCACCTACAACAATCAAAGGACGTCCGATGTTTTCACGGATGAACTCGTCCGTTTCGTGCATATCCCATTTCGTTCCTTCTACTTTCGGGACATGGATGCTCGTGAAGTCCACGGTGTGTGTGCAGCTACCGTAACAGTTGAAGAAGGTATATCCTTCGGTCAACTCTTTGTGGAATACCACTTGCGGGTTCTCGAAACCCATTTTTTTCAATAATTGTTTTGCGGCTTCGATAGCCTCATCCCCGGCAGGCACGGGCAACGTGAAACTCAATTGAGTTTTCCCGTCGTTCATCGTGTCCCCGTAGGGTTTTATTTTTTTCAGATCCAGCGTCTGGTCGAAATCATTTTTTTCGGTAGAATATAATCCTCCACTCATAATGAATTGAAAATTGAAAATGCAAAATTGAAAATTATCAATCGCATTGGTTTAAATTTTATTTTTATTCACTCTGTTGAAAATCTGAAATCGAAAATGACAAGGTAAACCCCTTCATTTTCAATTCTCAATTTTCAATTATTATTGAGCATAAGCTCAATAAACGGGTTGTAGTAGTTGGCACCTTTGGCGGCAACTCCGTCAAGTCCCTTACCACCATTCTTCGGACGTTTTACGTCACCGAAGATTCCTTTTTCCAAAGCGGTGAAAAGACCTTCACGTTCAATGTTTTCAAGTAATGCGATAGCATTGTTCAACACTTCCTTGGCACGATTCTGGATGATACCGTCTTTTTTGAATTCTACTTCGTCGCCGATATTCTTCATGTTACTGAAGATATATTTGGCGTTCTCGATAGAAAGGTAACGGTCGGACATGAACGGCGTGTGGATAGCTTCCGTTGGCATACCTAATAATTGGATACCTTGTGAAGTCCAGATTCCGATCATGTTGAAAAGTGCATCCTGAATATGTCCGCGGAAAATATTTCCCGTCATGAATTTGGTTGGAGGCATATATTTTAAAGTGGCTTTCGGGAAAATCTCACGGGTCATTTGAGCCTGAGACAATTCCAACAAGAAACCGTTTTCAAGAGACGGGTCCATTTCGAAAGCGTGTCCTAATCCCATTTGTTCTTCTTTCAGTCCGGCGATCAAGGCCAATTGCTCGTTAATCAAGTCGGATGCCAGCACGGTGTGGGCCTGTTCCACGGCATCAGCGGTTGTCAGGTAGTTATCCTCTCCGGTGTTGATGATTACTCCGGCAAATCCGTTGATTACTCTTGACATAAACTGGTCAACCAGTGTACGTTGCATGTTAATATCCCGGAACAGGATACCGTAAAGAGCGTCATTCAGCATCACGTCCAATCCTTCCAATGCTCCCATAGCCGCGATTTCCGGCATACACAGACCGGAACAATAGTTACATAAGCGGATGTAACGGCCTACTTCTTCGCCCACTTCATCCAAGGCCTTACGCATGATGCGGAAGTTTTCCTGTGTAGCGAAGGTTCCCCCGAATCCTTCTGTGGTAGCTCCATAAGGTACGTAATCCAACAAACTCTGCCCTGTTGTACGGATTACGGCAATAATGTCAGCTCCCTGACGTGCGGCAGCCTGTGCCTGTACCACGTCTTCATAGATGTTTCCGGTTGCCACGATTACGTAGAGGTAAGGTTTCGGACCTTCCCCGATCGTGTTCAAGTAGTTTTCCTTCTTGGCACGGCGGTCGCTGATCCGTTTGATACTTGCGTCAACGTGAGGTTTCAATGCGGCTTTAATCTTATCTGTCGGGTGAACGGGTAACGTGGTGATATCCAGTTCTCCCACTGCAACCTTCTCTGCTATTTGTTGCGGGTTCATACCGGTTTCCACGATAGCGTTTCCGAGGAAGAATAAAATACCTTCACCTAACACGCCTTTGTCTTTGATCTCGTCTACCAGCACGTTGGGTAGGGGCACGGTGTTAGCGTCAACCCCGTCAATACCGAGCAAACGGCATAGCGTACGCTCAACGGCAACGGTAGAGTATTGTTCCACGAATTTTTGTACATCGTCGGCTATCTTCCGGGCCACGTCCTTTGCGTGTGCCACTTTGGTGAAATCAAGCCCTAGTTTACTGTTCTGCATATCTTTGTTCTGTTATTAATTTCTGTTCTTCTTCTCTTCGTCATCCAAAAACTCCTCTGCTTTGTCCAACAATTCTTCATCAATGCCCAGAATACGGGCGATGCGCATGGCTTCTTGCGGCACGGAGTCATGAGTATCTTCGATTAGCGAGTAATCGATGAACTCGTTTATATTGTTGATGGTTAATTGACCTTGTACGTGTTCTTTGACAAATCCTTTTACCCGCATCTTTTTGCAACGGGCTTTGATCCCGCTGTAATGGCTGGTAATCAAGGAACGGGCTCCTTTATCCGTCAGGAAGTCAAGCATGGCATTCACGATCGCTTTCCCTTCCGTGGGGTTGGTGGTTCTTGCTAGCTCGTCAATCAGAATCAAGGCGTTTTTACCTGCTTTCACGTCTTGAACAATGGCATTTACCCGTAGCATTTCCGAGGCATACGAGGATAGGCCGCTTAATTCGGATTGATCGTCCCCGATGCAAAGGAGAACTTCGTCCACCAAGGCAATCTCGGCTTGTTCTGCCGGAACGTAAAAACCGAATTGGAATAGTGTCTGTGCCAGTGCCACTGTTTTTAGTATAACACTTTTCCCGGCCATATTGGCTCCGGTAATCAAACAGGCTCCTTGCTCGATGTCAATGTCAATCGCCTGGAATTTCTTGCCTTCTTGCCAAAGTACCTCTTTTACCTGTGGGTTGAATATTTTTATATAGCGAGTCGTGCTAGTGGAAATTTCCGGTTTGCATAACTGCATATCAATGGTCTGTTGGGCTTTGGCCAACAGAATATCTAAAGTCGCCGTGTTTACCAAGGCTTCGTTAATTTCTTTTTTATAGGGATGAATCTGTTCGGATAACTTTTCCCGAATCCGGTCTTCTAGTTCCGTGTGTTCGAATTGAAGTTGGTCCAGTACTCGTTCTTCTGTTTTTTCATCCATTTTAAGCGTTTTCATTTTTGCCCGCAGGGCTGCCAGTTCCGGGGAATAGGCATCGTACACGTAAAAATGAGGAATACGCATTTTTTCGGGATCTAAAATGTTTACTACCGGCTCCAAATCCGGGAGTGAAACAACCGTGATATTTGCTGATAGGAGTAATTCCCGTATCTCCACGGCCAACAAAGAAAAGGCTTTTAATTCAAATAGTTCAATGTCATCCAATACCTGTGATTCCGTCACCCGGTTTGCTGTTCCCCGGATGTCCTTCACTTGCATCAGCTTGACCTTGATCTTAGTAATGGTGTCTGTTAGTTCGGAGGTTTGTAGAATATTACGCGTGACCTCGGTTTTGTCCAATTCCTGGGCAATCGTTTCCGGGCTATGCAAATAAGGTAGTGTATTCAAGATTCGTTTCGCCAGCCCGGATTGAATTTCCAGTTTGTCGATCATGAATCTGAACCCGTTAATTTCTTCTATGGCACTTCTTAAAAACACCTTATTAATTTTAGATTTAATGATTTTAGATTTTAGATTCCAGCCGCACGGGGCGGTCGCTTTTTAATTCCTTCAATCTAAATTCATTTTCAATTTTCAACTTTCAATTTTCAATTCTCTTGACGTCATAAACAGGAATACCCAAGCTCTCTTGCATGGCTACTCTCAGTTCGTCGGAATCCAGACAATATCCTTCCGGGGATTGGGGATTGATACAAACGGCCAGTAGTTTACTTTTTTGCAATACCTTCATGGTTCCGCCTTTTTTGAGGAAAGCATAGTATGTTTCCATAGAGGCGAACATTTTGGTGAAATCACGGATGATCAGAGTGATCTCCTTGATTTGTTTCTGTTGCCGTAGGAATTGCAATAATTTGTCACTGATGGCGCCTGCCACGTATAACGTGTTCCCGTACTTGAAAACTTCGTCTTTGTTATTTTCAAGCATAAACACGGAAGGAATGTTCAGATCGTGAACTTTCCCGTTTTCGTCAATGGACCATATGCCTTGCTCGATGTCAATCAGTTGCCGGATCATCTCCGGTTCTGCTGTCTCCAAGCAAATGAGGTCATACACGTATTTTGTTTTTCTAACCAGTTGAGGAATATTACAGGATACTGCGGCTCCCGTGGCTAACACCATGGCTTCCGTCACAGCCGGAGAGCTGAGACTGAGTCGGGAGAGAGCCCCGTCGACAATGGTGGTATCCACGTCAAAACGTTTCATCTCTTGGATGAGGGCTTTTAATGATCCCGTGTCGGCAGGCCCTGATAACAAGGCTTTCCCCGAACTGACAGCTCTGGCGGTTACCAGACGTCCTAACGAGGTTTGTTGTGTGCTGACATCCATGATCTCTGCCACCAGACGTTTGGACCGGTAATGCATCTCAGACGTGATGAAAATCATGTCTTCGAAGATTTCAATTTCCGGTTTGGGCGTTTGGCAAACTTGATCTCTGTTTTCCCCGTCGATGCCTATTGAGGTAAGGGCGAAACGCTTTCCCGTATTCTTCACTTTCCGAAGAATATAGTTCAAGCATTCCGTTTTTCCGGCATTTTTGGCCAGACCCACGATTGCTATACTGTTGTATTTTAGAATCTCCTCGATAAACACGGTTTGAATTTTAAATTTTAGATTTTAAACTTTAAATTTCCACGCACAATACGACGCTCTTTCAATTCAATATTTAAAGATTTTAAATTTTAGATTGTCAATCCGGAAAGAATTTAAAATCTAAAATTTAAAATCTAAAATTATTTTATTCGTGATGATTTCTCTCGTTACGAGCCAGATGTTTCGGTTCGATAGAGAGCATATCGCCATGTAACAATGCGGCAACACCTTCTTTGCGAGCTTGCTCACATTCCGGGCAGTGGCACTCTTCCTTGTAATCTGTCGGTTCCGTGTAGGTGGTGATAACACCTTCGTAGTTTCTCAATACAACCCGGTTCGGAGATTGTGAGATCACGTAGTTCGGCATTACCGGAGTCTTACCTCCACCACCGGGAGCGTCAACCACGAACGTGGGAACGGCATATCCGGAAGTGTGTCCGCGTAAGTTCTCGATGATTTCGATACCTTTGGAAACCGGAGTACGGAAATGCTCGATACCCATGGAAAGGTCACATTGATAGATGTAGTACGGACGAACACGCATTTTTACTAATCCGTGCATCAATTTTTTCATCACGTAGGTACAATCGTTGATTCCTCTCAATAATACGGTCTGGTTTCCTAACGGGATACCTGCGTCCGCCAAACGAGCGCAAGCGGCAGCTGATTCTTCCGTGATTTCATTCGGGTGATTGAAGTGAGTGTTTAACCAGATCGGGTGATATTTTTTCAGCATATTTACCAGTTCCGGGGTAATTCTTTGCGGGCATACGACCGGGGTACGGCTACCGATACGGATGATTTCCACGTGAGGGATGGCTCTTAAGCGGCTGATGATGTATTCCAAACGATCGTCGCTTACCAACAATGCGTCACCACCGGATAACAGCACGTCTCTTACTTGTGGAGTCTTGGCGATGTATTC
>ERZ791923.3362-NODE-3362-length-12360-cov-2.549045_pt1 | contig 12360 bp, 7 predicted proteins | sample MGYA00510133_ERZ791923 | MGnify/ENA primary metagenome ERZ791923 (study PRJEB30046, sample SAMN00792106) | human gut metagenome | study: EMG produced TPA metagenomics assembly of the A metagenome-wide association study of gut microbiota in type 2... | reverse complement strand
AGGAAGTGGATTTGTGTATTCTAAAGTTGATGGAGTATACATGGTGAAAAGAGCTTCCGAACAAAAGGATGCGCAAGCGAAACCGCGCGTGTTTACCGGAGAGGTGGTTGACGTGAACGGAGAACCTTTACCTGGGGTAACGGTTGTCGTGAAAGGAACCACTTTTGGAGGGGCGACGGATGTGGATGGAAAATTTGAGTTGTCGTTTACCTTGGAAGGAGAGGTTACCTTGGTATTTTCGTTCGTGGGTATGGAAAGCCAGGAAATTGTGGTGAAAGACGAAAAGCCTTTGCGTGTGGTTTTGAAGGAGAGTTCAGAGAGTTTAGAGGAAGTGGTGGTTACCGGTGTGTTCGAACGTAGAGCAGAGAGTTTTACCGGATCGGCAACAACCGTTACCCGGAAGGAATTGTTGAAACGGGGAAATCAAAACTTGATCCAGAGTTTAAGAAATATGGACCCTGCGTTGAATATTTCCCAGAATTTATCTTTTGGTTCTGACCCGAATAAATTGCCGGATATGGATTTACGGGGAACTTCTTCGTTCCCGGATATTAAAGGACAATATACGTCGAATCCGAACTTACCTTTGTTTATTCTGGATGGTTTCGAAACGACTTTGGAGAAAGTGATTGACCTAGATATTAACCGGATTGAAAGTGTTACATTGTTGAAAGATGCGGCGGCAAAAGCAATCTATGGTTCTAAAGCGGCAAACGGGGTCATGGTTATCGAGACGGTTCGCGTACAATCCGGAGAGTTGCGGGTGAATTATATCGGTTCTTTGAATCTGGAAATGCCTGATTTGAGCAGTTATAATTTGTGTAACGCCAGAGAGAAATTAGATTTGGAATATCAATTGGGTGCTTATGAAGGGATCACTCCCAAGCAGGATTTTGAGAAAAAACAATTGTATTACCATAATTTGGCTGAAGTTGAGCAAGGGGTAAACACGGATTGGTTGTCGAAACCTTTGCGTAATGGAATCGGACATAAACATTCATTGAATTTGGAGGTAGGTACGAGTGAATTGAGAGTGGGAGTAGACCTTTCTTACAATAATATCGAGGGTGTTATGAAGGGTTCTAGGCGTAACACGATTGGAGGAGGGTTCACGGTAATCTATCAATATAAAAAATTATTGTTCCGGAACCAGTTCTCGTTTTCAACCACGAAGTCGGAAGATTCTCCCTATGGTGAATTCTCGGAATATGCCAAGTTAAATTCTTATTGGCGTCCTTATAATGAGGATGGTACATTACGTAAATATTTGGGAGTAGGTCCTGTACTTTCAGAAAACGTGTACAATCCTTTGTTTAATGCCACGATAAATACGACGTATAAGAAGAATTATACGGATTATACGAATAATACTTATTTGGAATGGAATATTAAATCGGGAATGAAACTTGTGGGACGTGTCGGTTTGACGAATAGAATTAGCGGGGGTGAAGAGTTCTTGCCGGGAAGCCATTTGAAATTTGTAAGAACGGCTGAGGATGATTTCTTCAAACGAGGAAGTTATAAGCAAACTTATGGAAAATCATTTTCTGTAAGTTCGGATATAAACTTGAATTATTCTCACAATTGGGACAAGCATATTTTGTTTGCTAACTTGGGTGCTAATATCCGTAGTGGTAATTCGGAAGAGTATATTCATTCGGCAGTCGGATTCCCGAACGATAAGATGGATAATATCATCTTTGCAAAACAATATGCTGATAATTCAAAACCGACAGGAAGTGAGTCTATCGACCGGGAAGTGGGAACGTTATTGGCCGTAAACTATTCTTATGATGATCGTTATTTGGCAGATTTCTCGTTAAGAGCAAGTGCCTCTTCTCAATTCGGATCTGACAACCGGTGGGGAACTTTCTGGTCTGCTGGTTTGGGATGGAACGTGCATAACGAGGCATTCTTTAAAGATTCCGGAGTGGTAAGACAATTACGGTTGAGAGCATCCATGGGATACACGGGTTCTCAGAATTTTAATTCTTACCAGGGGATGTTGCTGTATAACTATTTCACGGATGATTCTTATTTGGATTTTATCGGAACTTATTTGGAAGGTCTGGCTAACAGCAAATTGAAATGGCAGCAAAAATTTGACACGAACTATGGTATTGACATGAATTTGTGGGGACGTTTGAATGTGAAGTTTGATTACTATCGTTCAGTAACTAACAATTTGTTGACAGATATTACGACTCCACCCTCTTTAGGGTTTAACAGTTACAAGGATAACTTGGGGAAGTTGTTAAATACCGGGTACGAGTTTAACGTGAATTATTTGGTGCTTACTCGTCCGGAGGACCGGATGTCATTGAACGTGTTTGTTGCTGGAACCTCTAACAAAAATAAGATTAAGGAGATTTCCAATTCTTTGAGTTCATTGACGAGTTCACAAGATAAAGAGGCAGCCAATTCGAACAAACCTTTCGTGCGTTTTGTCGAGGGACAGTCTTTGAATGCAATTTGGGCCGTTCGTTCTAAAGGTATTGACCCATCCAGCGGTAAGGAAGTTTTTGTACGTCCTGATGGTACGTTGACAGATACATGGTCAGCTTTGGATCAAGTGGTTTGTGGAGATACTGAACCGAAGTTGATGGGTAATGTCGGTTTTACTTTTGAATATAAAGGATTATCCGTGTCTTTCACCGGATTGTATCGTATCGGGGAGTACATGTATAATCAAACCTTGGTGGATAAGGTGGAAAATGCACAATTGAATTATAATGTGGATAAACGAGCCTACTACGATGCGTGGATGAAAGAAGGGGATAATGTACAGTTTAAGAGTATCGGAGCTTGGAACAAACCGACTCAGGCTACTTCTCGTTTTGTCCAGAAGTTAAATGAGTTTGATTTCTCAGCATTGTCAATCGGGTATGATTTTTATCGGTTTGGTTTCGTGGAGAAATGTGGATTGGAGAGATTACAATTGCAATTTAATATGAATGATATTGGTAAAATATCTTCTGTCCAGATAGAACGAGGAACTTCGTATCCTTTTGCCCGCTACTGTTCGTTTACGTTGAATGTTAACTTTTAAGAAATCTGAAGATGAAAAAGAGAATTATATACAGTGTGTTACTGATTCTGACTGTGCTGACAAGTTCTTGTGAGTCATGGTTAGACGTGGACCCCCGTACGAAGGTGAAGTCTGATGATTTGTTTGAAACAGAGGCAGGTTTTAAGGATGCTTTGATCGGGGCTTATACTTTGATGAAAGCAGAGGCGCTTTACGGGCGTGAATTGACTTACGGTTTTATTGATGCTGTGACGGGTCCTTATGCCGCTTATAATAATAAAGTGTACAATGAAGTTGCACAATGGAAATATTTGACCAGTACTCCCGTACGAGCGCAGATTGATGCGATGTGGAGTAAGATGTATAATATGCTGGCAAATGTGAATAATCTATTGGATAATATTGATAAACGTCAATCTGTTTTCACGGGTGATAATTATAATATTATCAAAGGAGAAGCTTTGGGATTAAGAGCTTATATTCATTTTGATTTGTTGCGTTTATTTGCATCGGCAGCTGAATAAAGAGGCGATCCCGTATGTAAAAAACTTACAAATCGAAGTTCCTCACGTGTACACAGGTAAAGAGGTGTTGGCTTTGTTGAACGAGGATATTAAGAATGCCTTGACTTGTTTGGAAAAAGACCCGATTCGGGAAGGAAAATTGAAAGATGTTTCCGGTGATGGTTTCATGAATGCTCGGCAGATGCGTGTTAATTATTTTGCAGTGAAAGCTTTGCAAGCTCGTGTGGCCATGTGGGGAGATGATCTGGAAACAGCCAAAGCTGCAGCCGGGGAGATTTTGGAGATTGCCGATGATATTTTCCCTTGGGTAACAACAAGTTCTATCTCTGCCACGGAAGATAAAGATCGTGATTTTACTTTCTCTACCGAGCATATCTTTGCTCTAAATGTGAAGGATTTGAAAGACTTGGCTAATACTTGGTTCTTGACAAGTGGAAATAGTCAACAGCTTTATTGTCAAAATTACACGATGCAGCAGTGGTACGAGATCGGACGGGGAAATGCGGTTGGAGGAAATGATTACCGGGTAAACTATATTATGAAACAACAGGAAACCGGTAGTAAGGATTATGTGATTCGTAAATATTATCAACCGGATAATTATAAAGCAGATTATGCCAAGAGATTACCGATGATTCGTCGTTCAGAGATGGCGTACATCATGGCCGAGTGTTTGATGGGAGTAGATAACGATAAAGCTTTGGGGTATTTGAACGAGGTGAGACGACATCGTGGAATCGATTCGGATTTGACGGATGCAAGTAAATTGCGTGATGAGCTGACGAAAGAGTATGCGAAAGAGTTTTTGGCTGAGGGACAGCTTTTCTATTATTGTAAACGTAACGAGTTGGCAAAATTCCCTTATGGATACCAGTCTGCTACGGAGGATAATGTTTACGTGTTGCCGAAACCGGATAATGAAATTGAGTTTGGAGACTATTACACAACAGATAATACAAAATAAGAGAATTATGAATTGTTATTTTAAATATATCATGCTGGTTGTAGCCTCGGTATTTGCTTTGTCTTCTTGTGAAGAAAAAGAGGTAGAGGTTTACGGGGACGAGGCGTATCTGGTGTTTGAAATGCCAGGTTATGGATTGAATAATACCCCTCGGGATTCGATGGTGTTTTCTTTTCCAGCTAAAGGAGATGACTGCGTGGAAGATACCTTGTGGTTTAAAGTGCGTATCATCGGGAAAGCGTTTCCTTATGACCGGGAAATCAAGCTTGTGGTGAATGAGGAAACAACTACTGCAAAGAGAGATGAAAATTATAAACTGGAACCCGTTATTATGCCGGCTAATAGTTATACGGTAGATGTACCTTTAGTCGTGTATCGTGCAGGTTTAAAAGATAAGAGTGTGCGTTTGGAGTTGACGGTTGAGCCGAATGAGTATTTTGGGGTTGGTTTTGATAAAACGAGCAAAGCCGTCTTTTGGTGGGGAGATATGTTTATTAAGCCGGATAACTGGGATATTTCCAATTACAAACCTTGTTTCGGTGAGTTTACAGAGACTCGTTATGCTTTCATTTTGAAGGCTTGCGGTATCGTGGAATTACCGGATCCGCAGGATCTCGTGACATTAGGGTATTATAATGCGAAGGTTCGTGAAGCTCTTTACGAATACAATAAGACGCATGATAAGCCTTTAGAGGATGAACTTGGATTGGTCGAATTTAATGTCTGGACCGGAGTTGGTGGTATTGGATAGGAAAATATGGATTGTTGACAGAATTAATTGAAAGAATATGAATAAAAATATATGGATATTGATTATGGGATTTTTCCTTTTTCAAGCTTGCTTGGATGATGAAGGAAATTATTCCTATTCGGATTTGTTGCCTATCGAGATAGATTCTTCTAAGATGTCAAATTCGTATCGGATAACCCAATTGGATTATTTGGTAGTCGATCCGGAAGTTAAGCAGGGAGTGGATGATTCAAATTTGTCTTATGAATGGAGAATTTTCCAGGAATCGAATATGCCTAACTCGGAAACGGGAAAAGTTGTAAATGATGTTGTTGGACAAGAGAGGAAATTAAATTACAAAGTAACAACTCCTCCGGGGGAATATACGCTTAGTTTTACCGTAACTGATAAACAAAATGGAGTATCCGAGGTGATCTCTCGTAAGCTTTATGTGGAATCTTTTGCTTCGGTGGGATTGATGGTGATGCATGGTGATGCAGATTCAACCGATGTGAGTATCTTGGTAAACGATAGGATTGTTTCGGATGCAACGATGGATGGTGTAAAGCATAATATTTTCTCAATAACTAACGGACGTAGAGCAGTAGGAGCGCCGGGTATGGTTGCTTACGTGAATAATACTCATAATGTTTACGTGTACACGAAAGGGAATGCAGGGGGATTCCGGACGAGAGGAAGTGATTTGGAAGTATTGGATACATATGCAGAGATGTTTACGGAGCCACTAGAGAGTAGTAATATTGACTTCCAAGGATATAATTCATGGCTTTACAATGATTTGTTAGTTAACGGGGGAAAGGTGTATTTTGCCGGACAGGCTACCACGACATTCACAAAATTTGGTGTTCCTGTTTTCGGTGTAGAGTATTATGCAGAACCGTTTATTGGCATTCAAGAGCGAGGATATTACTATGGTATTTTCTATGACCGCTTACAAAGACGTTTCTTGTATGTAGATTATAGTAAAACGGCTAAAACATTTAAGGAAGCCGGAGCATCAGCAGCCTTTGACATGAACAATGTGGGAAAAGACATGGTGTATGCAGAGCATGGTTTTGAGAAAAAATGGTATTGTGTAATGCGTGATCCGGCAAATGTGGCAGAGTACTCTGTTTACGTGTGTGATTTCTCTAAAATGGATGATGGAAACCGGGGTGTTGGGAAATATAGTGCAAGCGGATGTACGGACATGAAAGATGCCAAGGCGTTTGCAGTGGGAAATCGGAGTGAATTACTTTATTATGCAACAACAACAGAGGTAAAACAGTGTAACTTTAAAGATGGAGGGACTTCCACTTTGCGTTACACTTTGCCTACCGAGTTGACCCAAGCAGGATATGAAATTAGTATGCTGTATTTGTTTAAAGTGTCTGGTAAAGAGAATGAAGGTAAACTTCTTTATATCGGGGTTTATAACCCAACGACAGAAGAGGGTAAATTGCTGGAGTGTCCGATTGTAGAAACAAGCGGAGAAATTTTAAAAGACAAGGTTAAGACATATGATGGTTTTAAAAAGATTACTCATATGGCTTACAAGTCAAAATAGACATAAAGTTTAGTATTCTTCAGAGGGAGCATCGGTGTTTCGTGCCGGTGTTTTCCTTCTGAAAATGTTCGTGTATGTAAAACTGTATTTATATAAAAATCGAGTATGAGAAAGTTTGGTGGATTGATGTACCTGCTTTGTATGTTAATATTAAGTAGTTGTAGCGATGATGTATGTAGAGTGGATGGTAAGATGAGTGATTTCCCGGGGGAGACAACGGTTTACCTGTTGAGCAGAACGGGAGAATTTACCCATGACACGCTTATGCAAACCGTGATGAAAGACGGGAGTTTCCGTTTGGAGATCCCTCGTGATTTGTGGGGCGAGCAATACAGCTTGAAGTTTGGGGATAAACGTTCATCGGTTGAGTTTTTTGCGGAACAGGGAAATGTACGTGTGGAGGGTAACGGTAAAACGATTTACGATGCGGAGGTGACGGGCACGGCGGAAAATGATAGTTGGGATCGATACCAAAAATTTACGTGGGAAATCAGTAGAGAACGGTCCCGCTTGATGAAAGAGATCGGGGAGAGCGCAGACCCGGATAGTGTTAAGCGAGTGAGATATGGACAACTTTTCGAAACATTGGATGCAGAGATGAATCATTATAGAGATTCTCTAGCGCAAGCAGATGTGAATTCTGTTGTTGCATTATTCCTGTATTATCAATCATTGCAATTATTAAAATACGACGAGATTGACCGGGTGTTGGAAAAATTTACACCCCAATTAGCCGATAACCGGTATTATAAGGAATTGAAAGCCCAAGCCGATATTTTACGGAAAATAGCCCCGGGCGTGATAGCACCCGATTTCGAGGTGAAAACGGTGGATGATGGCACGATAAAACTTTCCTCTTTCCGGGGTAAGTATCTTATTTTGGATTTCTGGGCATCTTGGTGTGCGCCTTGCCGGGAAGAGACGGTTTATGTCAAAGATATATATAATAAATTTCATAATGCGGGATTGGAAGTGTTTTCTGTCTCCTTGGATGATAAGAAAGCGGCTTGGGTGAAAGCGATCGAGGAAGATGGCATGATCTGGAATCATGGGTGCCAGTTATTAAAAGGCGGTAAAAATACCCCGGTGGCACAACTATACGGGATTGATGGTATTCCGGCTATATGGGTGATTGATCCGGAAGGTAAAATTTTGGCTCAAGGACTTAAAGGGAAAGAATTGGTCGCATTTTGTACCAGATTATTCCAAAATAAGTGATTACCGGGTTGTTTTCTAAATATTCGAGAATGAAAAAAATAATTATATTGCTATTGCTGGTATGCCCCGTGCTGATGCTGCGTGCTGATGAAGGAATGTGGCTGTTATCACGTCTGAAACAGCACAATGAGGCTCAGATGAAAAAATTGGGATTAAAAATTCCAGTGGAATATATTGTAGATAGTTTAAGTCAGGCTATTATTTCTTACAATGGAAGTGGGACAGCTTCTTTTATTTCGAAAGACGGTTTGTTGTTAACAAACTATCATTGTGCTTATGCAGCTATTCAACAGAGTAGTTCGGATGAGCATAATTATATTCGAGATGGATTTTGGGCGATGAATCAGGGGGAAGAAATTCCATTGAAGGGAGTTGATATTTCCATTAACCGGGTGATTAAAGATATTTCAGAGGAAGTGAACGCCAAGTTGGTGGGAGTAAAACCAGAATATAGTACGAGATTTAGAGTTGTTAATGGCATTGCGGAAAAATACCGGGAACAATATCCGGGCATGAAAGTGACTGTCAAGAGTTACCGGGATTACACGTTGCACGTGTTGTATGTAACGCAATCATTTCAAGATGTTCGTCTCGTGGGTGCGCCCCCTTTTGCTATTGCAAAATTTGGTGGAGAGACAGATAACTGGACGTGGCCTCGTCATGGTTGTGATTTCGCTTTTCTGAGAGTGTATGTATCTAAAGACGGGAAAGCAACCGGTTATCATGCCGATAATGTGCCTTATCATCCGGAAGTGTATCTGAAGGTTTCTGCAGAAGGTTATGAAAAAGGAGATTACGCAATGTCAATTGGTTATCCCGGTTTCACGGAACGGAATGCAACTTCTATGCTGATCTGGGAGAGGCAGAATGTGTTGAATCCTCCGTTAATCAAGGTTCGTACGGCCAGACAGGAAATATTGCAGAAGTTTATGCGTGAGGACGAGAGTCTGCGTATTAAATATGCAGAAAAATTTGCATCATCAGCCAATTATTGTAAGAATTCCATTGGGGTAAATCAATGGATTGAGGACCTTGATGTTTGTAAGAAAAAGGCTGAACAAGAACGAGAGTTTTTGAATTCTTGCGAGAATGATTCCGTACGTCAAGCTTATACTGGCATGCTTCAGACGATGGAGAAAGGAATTAAAGAGACGGCTCGTTATCGTTTGGCTCAAGGGTATTACGTGGAAGTTTTTGGTGAAGGATGTGAGATGATAAGTTTCATTTCCGGTTTTGGACGATCTATCCCTTATGTTAGGAAAGAAAGAGGTGAGTCGATGAAAAACTTTGTAGTGAATACAAAGATGCAGTATAAAGATTATTCCGAAAAGGTTGATCGGGCTGTCACAAAGGCTTTGTTAAAGATTATGCAGAATGATCTGGAGGCCGATTTGCTACCTGAATTTTTCACTACTTTGAAAACAGAATACAAGGGAGATATTGATCGGTTTGTTGATAATATGTATGATCAATCTGTATTTGCTAATGAAGAACGTTTGTTGGCAGCTTTGAATGATCCGAAATGGAATGTTGAAAATGACATTGCCTATCAGGTGGAGGCACAGATGGAGAAAAAGCGTAAGGAGATATTTGCTTTGGTTAGCAAAAAACTGGATGTCGTTCGAAAAGCTCAATACCAGTATAACAAAGGAAGATTGAATTTCCACCAAGAAGATTATTATCCGGATGCAGATAAGACGATCCGTCTTTCTTACGGAACGATTTGTGATTTACCTTTAGGAAACGGAACAGTGAAACCTTACCAGACACGATTAAGTGGGGTGATAGCGAAAGCGGATGTGAACATGGGGAATCCAGATTTCGATTTGCCGGAAAAATTGAAAACACTTTGGGAGAGTAAAGATTTCGGGCGTTATGGAGAGAATGGTGATCTGCCGACTGATTTTATCATGAATGGAGATGTTACCGGGGGTAATTCAGGAAGTCCGTTATTGAATGCGAAAGGGGAATTGATCGGGTTGGTATTTGACTGCAACTGGGAATCCATGACCCGTGATTTTAACTTTGATCAAAATTTGCATCGGGTAATTTGCTTGGATGTTCGGTACTTGCTCTTTATCACGGAGAAATATGCCCACATGAATTATATTATTGCTGAAATATTAGGAAAGTAATCACATGAAGTTTAAATATATTCTGACGTGTTTATCGTTTTTCATAATCACGTCGACGGCCTTTGCGCAAAAGGCTGCTTACATTATTGTCTCTAAAGAAGAGATGAAGATGACTGTTTACGATAATGATGGAAAGGAGTTGTTAAAATTTCCTATCGCTTGCGGGATGAATTTCGGGCAGAAAGTGAAAGCTGGGGATAACCGGACACCGGAAGGTGTTTTTAAAGTTGTGAGTAAGGAACCTGCGGCACATTGGACGTATGATTTCGGTAAAGGCCCGGTGAAAGGGGCTTATGGACCTCTGTTTATTCGGTTGAGTACTCCGGGATTTAAAGGTATTGGAATTCATGGTACGCATGATCCTGAAACGGTTCCCGGGCGGGAGACTCACGGATGTATCCGATTAAAAAATGATGATTTGGTGAAGTTGTCTAAATTCGTGGATAAGGGGACTGTTGTGGTTATCCTGCCTAGTCGTACGGATGTGCTGGCAACTTTGTCGAAGAAGGAGAATACACCAGAGAAGTTATTCATGTATAAATAAATAAGCATATGAAGGGATTATTAGGGATATGGTTGGTGATCTGTGTATGTGCCTGTACATCTAAAGATGTTTGCCATGTGCAGGGGCGTATCAAGGGCATAAAGGATGATGTAGAGATTGCGGTTCTACGTCAGGTTGCCGGGTTTCAGTATGATACGGTGATGAATGTGTCTATGCAGGGGGGACGGTTTCAGTTCGATTTGCCGGGAGAATATTACGGGGAAGCGTATGAATTACAATTTGGTAATCTTCCGGGAAGGGCTCTTTTCTTTGCAGAGAAAGGAAATGTACAGGTTCGCGGTCACGTGGATTCTCTTTTCTTCTCCCGGGCATCGGGCACTCGGGGAAATGATGAGTGGCAGAGTTATCAACGGTTTACGAAGTTATTATCGGAAAAAAGAGAGAGTGCCATGTTTGCTCCTAAAATGAGAGAGGTGAGCGAAGAAGAACAGATGGCAAGACGGAAAGTGATTATGCAAGAATACGAGGAAGAATTACTTCGTTTTCAAGATAAGTTGGTCGGAGATGGAAATTCTTTAGCAACCTTGTATAGTTACTGGAAGAGATATTTGAACATGGATGCTGACGAGATTTATTCAGTTTTAAAGAAATTCGATCAACAACTTGCTGGTAATCGTTATTATCTTGATATGAAGAATCGGGCAGAGACGTTGACTCGGGTGGCTCCGGGAAGTATGGCTCCTGTTTTTACCGCTATAACTTTGGAAGGTGATACCATATCTTTGGCTGATTTGCGGGGGAAATATGTTATTCTGGATTTTTGGGCGTCTTGGTGTATGCCATGTCGTGCCGAATCGGTTCACGTGAAGGAAATCTATCAGAAATTTCATGAAAAGGGATTGGACGTCTTTTCTGTGTCATCGGATAAAGATGAACAGGCATGGCGGAAAGCAATAGAAGATGACGGTATGGTGTGGAACCAAGGAATCTTGCGAGGTAAGAATAAAAAACACGTGTACGAATTATACGGTATAGTTGGAATTCCTGCCATATGGGTGATTGATCCGGATGGAAAGATTATAGCTAAAGGGTTAAGAGGTGAAAAGTTGAAAGATTTTTGTTCTCAATTGTTTGATTAGATCAGTAAGAACCCCCAAAATGACGAAAGCATTTTGGGGGTAATTTTTTATAGCTTGTATTGATACAATTGAGCTAATATACTGTGGTATTCTTTTTCTACATCCAGATAGCTTTGGTGACTATCATAGATTGTCGAGAGTTCCGTGAAATAGTCAATTACGGAGAGTTGTCCGGCGTTTAGTGCCTTGTTGAGTAATTCGATATTACGTTGTTGTTCCAATACTTTGGCATAATCGGCACGGGAAATCTGTAATGCCTCGGCTTGTTGATAAAGCTGTTGAAGATTCGTTTTCAAATTCAAGCGATTGTCTTCCAATGAGGCCGTGGCAAATTCTGCCTGAGCTTTTGCTTTTTTTACCGTGTTCTTGTTCTCGAACAGAGGGATAGATACTCCTACCATAAATCCATTGGAGGCCACGTGATGTGAAGCGGCATTGCGTTTGTACCCGACATCGAATTTCGGCAAGGTAAGGGAACGACTTAATTTCACTTCCCGGTTGGCAATCTCTTGATTTCCGGTAAGGCTTTTTAAGTTCGGGTCTGCATCCA
>ERZ791923.3340-NODE-3340-length-12471-cov-2.593347_pt1 | contig 12471 bp, 8 predicted proteins | sample MGYA00510133_ERZ791923 | MGnify/ENA primary metagenome ERZ791923 (study PRJEB30046, sample SAMN00792106) | human gut metagenome | study: EMG produced TPA metagenomics assembly of the A metagenome-wide association study of gut microbiota in type 2... | reverse complement strand
AATAAAACACGACAAAACTACTATGCAATCTTCCTGTTATGCCGGGGAGGCATATCTTGCTTGACTTATCTATATTCACATACCCATAAGAAGCTTTATCAGGCGATTTGCATAATAAAAAACAGACTAATCCAGATTTTGTTCACAGAAGTTTAAAGAAAATGAGGCAGGAACGGGATTTTAACAAGGAAAACAGCAACCACACCTCTTTATTCCAACAAACAAAGACAGCACAAAACAGTAATCAGTTCTTCTTATTCTCTTCCTTAAATCGGGTAGGTGTCATTCCCTTGATCTGCTTAAAGGAAGTACTAAAATACCGAGGATAAGAAAAACCGACCTCATAGGATATTTCATTAATGTTCATATTAGTATTTGTAAGCAGAAAAACCGACTTCTCAATACGCAACCGATTAATATAATCATTAACTCCCAAACCGGTCAGGAACTTCACCTTATTATATAAAGAAGCTCTGCTCATAGCCAACTTGTCCGTCAGGAATTTAATAGAAAGTTCTCCACCCGCCATGTTCTCATGGATAAGCATATTGAGTTTATTGAGAAATTCTTCATCTTCCTTGCTGTTTTTCGCTTGAGTTTGTTGCCCAGTTTCCTCCAGTCGGCTATCATCCTCTTTTGATGAGATATCAGACAAAGGAGTTTCTGCAAAGTTATCTTCTTCACCTCGCTGTTTTTCTTCTTTACTACTGAGCATATCGTTTAATACGGCTTGCAGGAAATAGTTTACATTACCTTTCATATTGCGTTCTTTCCGACGATAATGAATATAACCTATGCTTGCAGTCATAATAATAAACAACACAGCAGCTACACCAATAAACCAAACTGTTTTATACCAAGGAGGAGTGACGATAATATGTATCAATTGTTTAGACGGAGTTCGGTTTCCATTCTTTGTATTGCACGAAACCCATATTGAATAATTGCCTGCCGACAAAGAAGACAAGTTCAACACCGGATCATAAGTTTCAATAGACTGCTTACCTCTGCCTTCAATAGTATATTGTAATAGGTATTTCTGAAACACATCTCTGTTCTTGATCCGGAAGTGAACAGAAAGTACAATCGCCAAATCAAAAAATTCCCGACCGAAAAACAAAATGTGTCATTAAAACACATATTAACATAAAACAAAATGTGATTTTTGGTGCAAAATTAAAGCCTGTTTAATCATCGTTTAAACAGGCTTTAATTTCAATCTATGATCATGTAAACTGATAAATCAGGATTGGCAACAAGCGGAAGAACATCTTCATCATCAAGAACGCTCATTGCATATCTATGAATACTTTTTTTTATCATTTCCAACGTTGGTTTTTCAAGGAATATGGAACTGGCAAATGTCACCAGTTCGTTTCCTTCGTTATCGGTTCTGTCAATGGATTGTATTGCATATCGTATTATCCATGTTCCATCGGATAATTGTTCGATCGGCTTAGCCAATTTCCGGGGTAAGATATTTTTTCGCATTGCCTTTTCTTATTTGTTTTTTTAATTGTTTCTTAAAATTATATTCGTTCTTCAACACAAAAACCTCCCAATGTCCCTGAACATAAAAATATTCCCACCATGCAGGATTAATACGTTTCGCCACTTTCCGTCTTAGATTGTACGTATTGAAATGCCTCATTAATCCATAGTAGGAATTCAGGGTGGCAACAAATTTGTCCGCGTGTGCTTCCGCAAAGCCTTCCTCCGCTATTTTATTATATTTGCTGATTACATCGTATAAATTACCGACAACACGGTTTGAAATATAAATTCGACCGGGCAAAATGAATGCCCCTACAAACAAAACTCCCTTAGAATGATGCTGTATATATATTTTTTTAGGATGTAATTTAAGAAGCAGCTGCTCTTTCAGGTAACTGTCAAGCAAAGGAACAGTATTTAGAATATCTTCTTTATTACGCATTACAAAGGCGAAATCATCCACAAAACGCACATAATACTTGATTCCCAGTATTTCGGAAACATAGTAATCAAAACAAGAGCCGATAAAATTTGCGAATTTCTGCGCATGAAGACTGCCGGGGGCAAAACCATGATCCGGATCAGCATGAAACAAACTTTTATCATGAGGCAACTCATCCCATAAATGTAACGGTGATTTCCTATAACATTTATGCTGTGGCTGGTGAAAGATAACAGTGCGCAATATATATAATAAACACTCTATATCGTCGCCTTTATAGTTATCCCGGATAAACAGGTCGATCATTTCCCATAACAGGGATTTGGACATTGACATAAAAAAGCTTTTGAAATCACCCTTGAAAATGTATGCGTCTTTCGTATAATTTTCACTGACTTCCATGATCATCCCATTCAGATAGGTAACAGCCGAAAGTGCTCCTTCACCAATACGGCAATTTTTTGAAACATTTCCCTGTGCCTGAAAACGCTCTTCCAAAATAGGATCAAGGCGTAGATCAGCCCAATGTTGTATTACACGATCAACATAAGCGGAAGCAAAAATTTCACGAAGAACGGGCTTTTTCCGTATGAAGCATTTTGAATAATCAGGTTCGTAGCGACCGTATCTGATAGCATCCCACACGGCAACCAAATCCGTGTCATATTCAAACGAAAACTCTATGCAGTCATCTGTATTGCGTTTATTCTTGCAACAGACGTCAAATGCATGCACGATGGAAGATAAGGGTATGTCATAGATCGGTTTATCTGTTGCGGAAACGGGACGAACCCTGCCTGCGTTAGTCTTGTTGTTCGTGTTCACGTTGCCGTTGTTCATGTTCACGTACCACGCGTTCGAGGATTCAGCATTCACTGTCTTAGTCTTTCCCGGTTCATTACTGGGGGAATGCCCAATAGATAAATTAGATTGCTCTCCCATAAACTCCGTGAAGATTATGGCTCTGGCTTTACGGAAGCTGTCTTTTCCTGGGAAGCGGTGAAATTACGCCACCCTATAATTTGCTTTTCAATCGACGTAATCATCTCAATGATGTCTGCTGTCGTCTGAATATTGATCAGTTTCCGGTCTCGACATACCCTTAATAAGAGTTTCAACGTATCAAACTTAACAAGGAATTCGTTCAGGTATTCCACGCGACGCGGAAGGCTTGAATTTGCATAACGGATCAACTCACAACAGCGAAGGGCGGACATCATAAGTTCCGTACCGAATTCGTACCTGTAATTCTTCGGAAACTTGTCTCTTGCATCGAGTATCAACATTAATAACCGATACATACACTGATAGACTGGTCTGTCTTCTGCTTTTCCCATGTTAATTTTTGATATTTTTTAAATTTTTCTTTTGCTCCGCAAAGTTAATGATTGTCAAACAATTAATACTCATTTTTTCAAAATTTTAAAACTTAAAAAGCCCCTACCGGGGCTAATTAAACGTAACTATCTAAGAGATAAAGAGTTAAAGAGATAAAGAATCTATTGCGGAAACGGGACGAACCCTGCCTGCGTTAGTCTTGTGGTCCGTGTTCACGCCGCCGTTCATGCTCACGTCCCACGCGCTCGAGGGGTCGTATTCGGTGCTGCTCCAATACCAGTCGGTTGTAATTATATTTTGATTACCTGATACAGAGGATAATAGCTCATTGATTTCGGTCTTATATTTAGCGATGGTAATGAGTTCTCCTTCACTGGGAAGATACCATTCGGTTTTGTCTTCAAGTCCGTCCTGTTCAAGCGTACAAGCCTTATAGTTCTTTGCTGCTTCTGCGGCTGGTGCACCGACGACACCGGAATTATCCTTGACTCCTGCAGTGGCTTCTATGATAGCATCAGTATTTTGCTTTCCGTCTGCCGTTTCATAAAGCCCTTGATTACCGTTCCCGTAATTCTTAACGCCACGGATGTCCGTACCGTATGCCCCCCATTTGAAAGTACGCCCGCCTATATCGTCAGTGCAGTCGCTTTTCGCTATGACGAACTGGCGACGATCCGCACGGATACGGACACCTACACGCAGGTATTTTGAACGGTTATTTGCGCTAAGGGAATTCCATTCTTCAGCAGTAAAGAACACGTTGACACCGTCTTCGATCCGGATTGTGGCAAAGGACAGGTCAAGCAGCCCGCCAGCCCATCTGATATATTTTGCAATGTCACTGGCAGGCGTATTTTCGTTCACGTTGGTAAAACCGATCTCCTGCAAAACAGATACCTGTTCTTCTTTATTCATGCGCAAAAGCAATGCGCTTTCATTATTCTTGTCTGTCATAAATATGTACTGTTTTAATGGATTACTCTTCTGCCGTTGCCCTTACATGCAACAGGCTTGTATTTTTATTCTGTACGTTCATGTGTCCGGTATTCAAATTGCACGTCCATGCATTTGTCGTATCATAGTACGTGCTCGTCCAGTAGTATTTGTCCGTCAGGAACATGCTGTCACTGCTCCAAAATGCACGCAGCATTTCATTGATTTGGTCACGGTATCGATACATGATCATCATCTGTCCGGAAGAAGGCAAGAACCATTCAGTATCATCCTCCAGACCGTCGCCATCGAGCGTGAAGGCTTTATAGGCTACGGCAGCTTCCGCAGCGGGTGCGCCTTCCACGCCGTTCGAATTTGTCCCTTTCAGGGCATCAAGGATCAGGCGTGTATCTTCTTTCCCGGTGAAGCAGGTGTACATTTTGCCCAGCATCTTTGCGGAAAGCCCGTCAATCGCTTTACCAAGACCGCCCCAATAGAAGCTGGAAGACAAGTCAGCTGCATAGCACTCTTGTGCCGCAATGACAAAAGACTGCGAATGTGCCCGGATGCACAAACCACGACGGATAAACTTCAACTTGTTGGCAGGAGTCAACGAGTTCCACTCCTCACGGGTAAAATACCATTTGGAATTATCGGAAATCCGGTTACATGCCACCCGCATGTCCAGCAACCCGGTAGCCCACTTTATCCGGTTCGGGAACTCGCTGGCACGCGAGTTTTCCGTAATGTCGGCAAAGCCTACCGCCTGCAAGGCTTTTACCTGTTCCTGTTTATTGAGACGCAGCAGGGTTGCGCTCTGTTCTTTTGTACTCATGTTATTTGCTGTTTACTATATCGTTAATATCCATATTTTCTTCCGCAAACCGTTGAAGGTATTCTTCATAGGTTTCACCATTATAATAGCCCATGATTTCACCCACATTATCCAATGTGACTTCGGGATAATAGGGTTCTCCGCCATACGCTTCCGCATTAAACCAGTCGATGATCTTGATATAAGCGTCGATTATGGTGCTGACGGTCAGACCTTCGAAGCCGTTCCGGATCGCTTCTATATCCGAGTTCTCGATGACTTCATCCAGCAGATAGTTCCCGGTAAGTACGGGCTTCTCTACCTGATTACCGTTTTCATCCAGTCCCCCGATACCGAGTTGCAGGATTTCCAGCACTTCCGAACCGTTCCCGATGAAATCACGGTTTGTGATACGGATATGGCGGAATACGACATTACCTTCCTGCGAATCGATTATGTCGCGGATCATCTTTACAACGTCGATAAGCGGGCAGTTTTCCACGCGCAGTGTGGTGATGTTCGGCATGGATTCAACAACGATGCCTGTGTCCGCGTTCAACCCCTTATAGCTCAACTTATCGAGGTTCATCAACTTGAACTGTGTCATGGTGGTCGGCAGTTCCGCATATTGAACCGGACAGCCGCCTACAAAATTGATGATCTGCAGGGAACTGCCGTATGCCAACAGGCGCAAAAGGCGTGTTGCCCCGGTCAGGTCAAGAGATACCAGCTTTTTGAAGTTCTCAACGTTAAGGAGTCTCATGTACGGTTTTTCACCAAGCGGGAGGTCTGTGACGCTATTGTTGGCATATCCTTCGCGTTTGCTGCCGAACACCAGTTCCTCGACACGGATCAACGTAGTGAAGTCTTTTGCCTGTGTACCGTCGATGTTGACAGTGCTCAAATCACCCAAAGACTTGATCTTCGATGCACCGATGATATAGATCGCGCTCGATGAGTTTGAACCGTCGAAATGGAATGTCACCTTTGAGCCGTCTTCTTCCGCCCATGCCCCCTGTTGTGCGGCTGGCGTATTGAAGCCCGCCCACAATTTCCATTGCTCGCTTGCGGTCACTTCGATATTGATGTCCTCACCGATGGCGCGGAACATGCACATATTATCCGCCTTCAGGATCGTGCTGACACCGAAATAAGCGTCAAGGAAGTCATAACGGGCAGACACATAGTAATGGCGGTAAGGGATACCCATACCGGAGATCACGTTGAACGCCTGACCGCCCGGATTGGTGATATACTTCGCCACGGAATCACGGCAGGCGACGATCGCAGGGATCAAGAGGTGGTCTTTTTCTTCCGATTCACGCAGAACGGCTTCGTAGGAGAAAGCGGACTCGCCACCCGGAAGGCGCGATGTGCGGATTTTCTCCGCGGTCGCTGCAAGTCCGACCTGATCATAACGCCACATGCCTTGCCAAACGACGCTCATACGTCCGGCAAATACGTTTTCCCCCTCCATGACGCTGTCAAGCATCACGTTATACGGAAGTTTGAAGATACCGGAATTATTCTTTCCGTTCGTACTGTCCGAATCATAATCGTGGTTCATGTACCAACGGTAAATACCGTCCGGGCAGAGGTACAAAGCCCACATGCTGTTTTTCGATAACTGGTCGACGCCTGAATGATACAGGATACGGACTAGGTATGCGCGGAAAGAAGCCACGCTGCAATACTTGTCCATTTCCTCAACCAGCTTCCGGTATCGGTTTTCGAGCGTATCGCTGACCTGTGCCCCGTTGATACTGATTTTGCCGCCTGCCATACGGTTCTTCGGGTTACATGAATACACCCATTCGCAGAACTGTTTCCAGTGGTACGGTGTCTTCTTTCCAAGCGCATAGGCAAGGTTCATGCCGTCATCGTCCGGTGTACGGAATTCAAAGAACATCGTCCATTTGGGAACAAGGCTTTCCGTTGACAGTTCCGCACCGTACAAGCCTTTCACCCACTTGCTGTGCGTCGACTGCATGGTCATGAAGTTGTCGATATCATCGAAGATGCACATACCTTCATAATCAAGCATTTCAACACATTCAACCGGATTCAGGACACGTCCGGTAACGACCGTTTTCTTGCCGTTGAAAGAGATTGTTCCGGTAGTGTTCTTCCATGCCCCGTCGACGTATTCCATGAACTTGTACGAAGCGTCCGTCGATTTGGAAAGCATGTAGATCGTATCCTGATCGTAGTCGTCAGCATGGGACATGAAATAGGATTCCGTCACGTCCGGAAGGTCGGTGAAGTCGCCATAACTTAAACAGTCGGCATTGTAGCCGGGAACATCCTTGAAGCCGAAAGTCGGTGGATTTCCCTTGTCAATGTTCCAGTCACCGCGACACCAAAAGTACGCGTCATTGATATTTCCGGTATCCGACTTGAAGACAAGCACACTGTTACCGTCAATACTTGTACGCAAGTCCAGCGTGTTGTTTTCATCCGCATAGTACGCGTTCTGCGCTGGGGTCATATATTCCTCGCCCAAAGCCTTCTGCATATCGTTATTGATACGGGAAATCGGGGTGTTTACCTTGTCGGGTGATGCATAGTTGACCTTCAGACAAACCTTGTCGAATGGAATAGTCTCACCACGCAAAATGATTTTCTTGTTTGCAATCGCGTCGAGCAAAGCCTGCGGAGCCCGTTCCGGATACATTGCGCGGATAGTTGCCTTTTTCAGCTTGTATTTCCGGTTTTTATAGGTCGGATAGAAGGCGGATGTCGTTCCCTGATTGGTCGTTTCCACGTTCTCGATAATAAGGCTCATACCTTTGTCCTTGCAGAACAGGTACAGGTCTGTATATATCTTGGTGGACGTATCCGTTACGTTGTCAAGCGTTTCAAGTTTATAATCCCCGTGCGGCATTTCCACCAGACAGTCACACATTTCAAGTGCTTTGTTCAGGTCGATTTTATTGTCGGTTAGGATATCGTTCTTTTTGTTCAAAGCGATCATTTCGTCCGTATCGGACTTGCCGATTACAAACTCGTCATTGATCTGTTCGTCCGCCATTTCCTTTTCCCAAGAGAGCAAGCGGTACATGTACAGTTCCCCGGCTGTTCCGGAGAAGCTGATTTGTTCGGACTGTTTGATCGCGCTTTGTCCTGCCGTATATTTGGATGCGCCAATCAGGTCACCGTCACAATATAGCTTGATATAGCCTTTGCCGTCCTCTTCCGCATTTGCCTTTTCAATGACAAAGGCAAACTCGTAGATGTCGCCCGGCTTGAAATACCGTTCAATCAGTTCAGTTCCGAGTGCTTTGAAGTACACGCATTTTGAAGTGATACGCCACCCGATTTGGTTTGCTTCGTCCCAGCATGACACAACGTTCGCGTCAGGATCGGCAGCGTTCTGCGTTTTTATCTTGATGATGGTAGTCGATCCGGTCTGCTCAATATTGGTACGGTTATAGGGACGATAAGTACACAATGCGGTGGCATCATCCGAAACCTTGAACGCTTTTCCTTCGGTCTTGTCAGCGACAAAGGCATTCGTGGAATAGTTGAATCCGGTCTGCTTCATTTCATAAAGTCCGTACAGCCATGACTTGTCCTGATCCGAATTGTCCTTGTCTGCCGGATTGAAACAAATCATATAGCTGGAGTCACCATTGATGTCTATGACGGAACTGTTAACGGAGTACTCGATCGTATTGCTTTCTCCGGCTCCGCATTTGCCGTAAATACCCAGCACGTTTCTGATATTGTCCGCAATCGTAAAACCGTCGACACGGGTGGACAGGTTGAATGTACTGTTACGTCCTACTGATACGGTAGTCAGCACCGTATCGGTTTCACTGTTGTCTCCGGTAGAGGTATTGGTAACTTTCGCGACCTTGTGTATTTCGACATGGGCATCGGTAGCGACATGGCTGGGATCATAGCACGCCACTTCGATGTTCAGGTTTGCATACTTCCTGACTGACCATGCCGTTTCCGTTTCTTCGGAATGCGCAAGCGCCACGACAGGCATAAGACTTGACGGGTTGACAATCATCACATCAAAGAACTGGTAGTTCGACCATACGCCCGATTCCACGTCCTGTGCGACAATCCTGACAGTATATGCACCATGTTTCAGTCCCAAAGACGAAACGTTGATTTGCAAGTCCTGTGAGCGTGTGGAAGCCACGCTGGTTTGTGAGATCAGCTTCCATTCGTCGCCTATTTTGATATGTGCCGTAACGGTTGACTTATTGGCGGAGGACAGTTTGAACACGTCCGTCATGGTGATGAGTCCCGAACCTTCCTGCAATGTTTTGTACAAAGCCCATACACGGGAAAGTTTCAGGTTTACAGCCGTGACGCTGATTGTCTTCTGCGCGGTGTTTCCCCCGTCATCGGTGGCAACGACCACAAACTTGCGGTTCATCGCTTCGCTGAAATAGCTTTTAACGGGAATCACAAAAGTGTAGTCCGTATCTGACGGGGAACTTTCCCGGTTCACGTTGAACGTTTCAAGCGTTTCCCCCGTTGATTTGTCTTTCAGTTGCAGGGTTTCGATATTGTTGTATGAAACCATTTCACCCGATCCGGTACGTGACAGGATTGCAAGCCTGATTGTCAGGTCGTCAGTTCCGAGTGCGGCATACAGGGAGGTCTTTTGCGGATAGATATACACGATTGTCCCGGCAACGTCCCCACCGCCACCAGTTCCGACTGCAAAGGTGAAACCGTCGCCCAGCGGAAACCCTTCCGCGTTCTTCATGTACACACGCACCGTTCCGTCTTCCGCCTGTTCGCCATCCACGTCGACGGGCATGGCATCATAGACCGCACCACCTGCTACCGGGTTCACGCTGTCCTTGATGATTTCGGAATCGGTTTCGACTGTTCCCCCAGCGGCAGAACCGAAGTCGTTCCATGCCGCCAAGTCATTATAATCGGCACGGGACGCGCACAACTGTTTGGACTCGAATGTTTCCTTTCCGGTGCGGTAGATGATAACCACACCGGGTTTGATGCATTCCGTTTCATTTGCTGTCTCGTAAGCTGTCAGGGCATTGATAGCCGTTTGAAGAATATAGTATCCGTTTGATAATGGTGCAATTTCATCGATCAGTAGCACTGCGCCTTTGCCCGTCATGTCGCCACCAGCACCACCGAAGTCCGTCCAGTTCGCTTCTGTGGCAAAGCCTTCAAGGGATGATCCGGCAAACTGTTTGGATTCCCATTCACCTTCAGCAATTTTATAAGTCAATACGATACCCGGTTTGCGATAAGTGACATTATCCGCATTCTCCCTTTCCGTAATTGCGGCAATGGCTGCGGACAAGGAATAGACAGAGCCGCCACATATTTCGTTGACATTGATAACGGACAGGGCTTTGTTAGCCAGCGACAATGCTGAAGACGCGGTAGCCTGTGCGTCTTCAGCCGATTTCTTTGCCGCTTTTGCAGCCAAGTCCGCAGACGCGGCTAACTGCATCGCGTCGGAGTCGGCAGAAAGCAAAGCCCCGGCAAAGTAGATGTAGGTCTTGTTGCCGAACAGGTATATTTTATTCTCGTGCGGGTGTGTGCGGTCGGTATTCATATAGGCATCAACACCTTTCCAGCTTGGATAATACTTGTTGTCAACGAAGCAGGCAAATTTACCCAGACTGGCGAGAAATACAATTTTACCGTCTTCAGTAGGCGCACTGGACTGCTCCAACACAATGGAAGAGTCGGTTACTATTTCGTCGAAGCGTTCTGTTGAGTGATGTACGAAATCTACCATTAAGGAAGACACGCCCCGTGATATACCGTCGGCATCGTCAGAAAGGCTTTTAAGTTTACCCCATACTGTCCCGTCTTCGCTTTCCGATTCCGCTTCCGTGCCGATATTATCGGACAGCTTTCCGATATTTTCATTCGCTTTTTTAGCGGATTCCGCGGCTTCGTTGGCTTTATTTTGTGCAGCATCAGCCGTATTCTTTGCCGTTTCTACATCTTCTTTTTTTGCATATACGGAAAGGTTGCCTGTCGTTGAGACAAGTTTCCACCCCGGATTTTGAAAGGCGTAGATGTTACCATTGTCGACTGCATCGGGGGTGTTCTCGTCATACACCGTCACGATCTGACCGAATTTCAACGGCTTTCCGTCAGAACCGACCGGGGAAGTACTGTCCGCGTTCATCTCCGCGACGGTGGTGTATGTGTTACGAATCCCCAACCCGATCAGGTTTTTCTCCGCTTCGTTGATGACATCCAGCGTTTCATCAATCAAGCCGCCCACTTCTTCAGGTGATATGGATAAGGAATCTTTCTTTGCCGAAAGTTCCTGTGCCCGTCTTTTTAATTCGTATATTGTTGCCATTATCAGTTAAATCTTTAATGTATCCTCGATTAAAATAGTACTTGCAGGCATTTGGACAAGTGGGCTGCCATCTGCTGAAGCTATATAACAGTTGCCGTTATCGAATGTGAGTTGAACAATCATTGATTGTGGATTATCCCATGAATCTGCATACGACATCGATAGACTGAACACTCCGGAAATATTCTTTACAGACGAATCAAATGTACATAATCTCCGTTTGCCGTTCACTTCAGGAGCTATCATGGGAGTTCCTGTATTGGCAGCAGCCAAGATATTAAAATAGACAGTTTCATTGCCCGTCTGTTTTGCCCGGTATATGATTTCTGCTTTTCCGGAAACGACTTCACTTAGGGATAACTGGGCTTTCATGTCCTTTTCTATTATGGTCTTGTCCAAATAATCTGTGACAATAGCCAATATTTTGTTCCTGAATGTTACTACATCATTTCTGCCTACATACATATCTGACTTTGTATATGTTGTTGACAGTTTTACATACCTGCGCTCATATACTTGCGCTTCAGAATTGTCCGCAAATATTTCATTTTGAAATTTTTCCTGAACAACCACCCAGTATACTGGTTGTGATGTAGGCACAGTAAGAATATCCGGTTTTATCGGATAAACTTCATCACCTATCACGATATATCCATTTCCGACAATAGTATACACTGTATTGGAACCAAGGATTTCCGTGCTGACCGGATCGCTTAACAGAATATGTTTCTCTCCCAGTTTCATCCCGGAACAAATGGCTTTCAATACGTCTGCTGTGGATTCTTGCATAAATTCCAAATCATCCAAATAAAATGGCTGTCCGCCTTCTTTAAATAACAGTTTATTCATATTCGTATATTTTAAGGACGTAGGTTCGTCCGGCTGGTTTATAATAGTCAATCAAGTTTTTAATCTCATTCTCATACGTTGACAGGAACGACGGTATGTTCACCATGTAATTTCCCGAATAGTTCCCTTCACCGCGCTGCTGGATGTGTTTCTTTCCCACTCCTTCACCCCGTTTATACAGGTAGGACGGGATTTGCTCTTCCCCGCGGTGATACAGGTACGATTCTTTTCCCGCAATATCAGTGATGTATATTTCCCTGTTTTTCAAGAAAAACCTGTCGT
>ERZ791923.3323-NODE-3323-length-12508-cov-68.167269_pt1 | contig 12508 bp, 15 predicted proteins | sample MGYA00510133_ERZ791923 | MGnify/ENA primary metagenome ERZ791923 (study PRJEB30046, sample SAMN00792106) | human gut metagenome | study: EMG produced TPA metagenomics assembly of the A metagenome-wide association study of gut microbiota in type 2... | reverse complement strand
ATTATGGATGGAACTTATGTTCCAAAAATATAAGAGGGGGGATTTGCTGATGAACGATATTCAGATTTTTAACAATCCAGAGTTTGGAGATATTAGAACAGTAGTTATTGACAATGAGCCGTGGTTTGTGGGAATAGATATTGCAACGGCACTTGGATTTGGAAAAGGAACAGCTCCGATTAACGCAATAAAAAGGCACGTTTATGAAGAGGATAAGCAACTCACCAAAATGGTGAGTCAGGGTCAGAATAGGGATATAACCGTTATCAATGAAAGCGGTCTGTACTCCCTCATTTTTGGCAGCAAACTGGAAAGTGTGAAGAAGTTCAAGAAATGGGTAACATCCGAAGTTCTCCCATCCATTCGTAAGACTGGTACATATATGATGCCTCAGACCACGGGCGGGAAGATTGCATTGCTTGCACAGGGGCACACGGAGCTTAAAGCAGAGGTCGACGAAATCAAGGCGGATTTGGAAAGTCTTAAGATGGACTTACCGATACTTCCGGTGGAAGCCGACCGCATTACGGAAGCTGTCAGAAAGAAAGGCGTTTCAATCATGGGCGGCAAACAGTCGAGCGCATACAGCAATCGTGGATTACGACAAAAGGTTTACAACAACCTGTATGCCAATCTGAAATACAACTTTGGGGTTCGGTCTTACAAGAGCATCAAGCGTAGCCAGTGCGATAAGGCAGTGCAAGTGATAAATGCTTATCAGACGCCATATTTTTTGCAGGAACAGATTGACGATGCCAATATGCAACAGAGGTTGGAATTTGATTGAAAGATTTCGACATATGGTATAGAATATCAGAAGTATAAAATTTAAAACGAATAATTTTAGCACCTATCAAACTGATAGGTGCTATTTTTATACCCATTTTACCGACTGTCATTTGAGACAGCCGCAAACCAAAACAGTTAGGTGGTGGAAACATGGCGTACAGCGGTTGGTTGTTAAAGATTGGAAATTATACAGTTCCAATGTCTTTTATGAAACCGGAGACATATAGCCCATATGTGAATATGCAGGACTTAGACGATTATACGGACGCTAACGGCTATCTACATAGAAATGCCGTGGAATTAAAGGCGTTAAAAGTTGAGTTTGAAACACGGGCTATGCTTACAAACACGGAATTTAATGCCATTATAAGTAAAATACGTCAGCAGTTTACAAATGCAACCGGAAGAGATTGCTATATCACGGCATACATACCGGAGTATGACGATTATGTAACACAGTATGGTTACATGGCAGATTTTCAACCTACAATATACGGGACTTATGGAGGTCAAATTCATTACAACTCTGTAAGACTGGCATTTATAGGGGGTGTATACGATGGTTAATTACCAATATTCAAGCCTGTTTTTAAAGGACAGCGTAGACAAACAGTTAAACATCGTATCTGATGATGGGAAAATCAATATCACAAACACCGAACTACACCAAGAAAAATTTGAATTGACAGAAAGTTTGTGTTCGGAATCTGAATTAACATTCGGGGCATGTGAAGCCGGGATGATTAAATTCACGGTGTCCAATGTATTCTTGCCAATGAAAGGCAAGTGGTTGACTGCAAAGATGACTCTTGATGGTCACAAAGATAAACCATTCCAAATAGGAAGATACAAGGTTTATTCTGACACACCTACGGCAGATCGGACGTGCCGGGATGTGGTAGCTTACGATGCTTTGTATGATATTTTATCATCTGATGTTACTGATTGGTACAATCAGATACTTCCACAAAAAGATAGCAAGGTAACGCTCAAACAATTCAGAGATAGCTTTTTTAATCATTTTGGAGTGGAACAGGAAGAAGTATCTCTTGTAAATGATGAAATGATTATTGAAAAAACTGTAGAAGTGAAAGCATCAAGTAGCGGAAGTTCAGATACCGCAGAGAAAAGCACGATAGGCGAAGCCATAAGCGGAAAAGAGGTTTTGTTTTGTATACTTGAAATTAACGGTTGTATGGGAAATATCGGACGCGTTGGAAAGTTTCGCTATGTGTACTTAACGCAAGAGATGCAGGGGCTTTATCCGGCGAATGATCTTTACCCGGCGGATGATCTTTATCCTAGAAATCCAAAGAGCACCAGCATAAGTAAAAGCCAGTACATTTCAGCACAATATGAAGATTATATTGTCAGAACGATTGACAAACTGCAAATTCGTGAAAAAGAGAATGATATAGGAGCAATTGTAGGTGATGGCGGAAACACTTATGTGATCGAGGGAAATTTCCTTGTTTATGGGAAAGGGACAAAGGAATTAAACGAAATTGGAGAAAAAACGTTATCAAAGATAAAAGGAATTATATACAGACCATTTAGTGCTGACTGCAAAGGAAATCCATGCCTTGAGGTCGGAGATGCGGTACGGTTGACTACAAAATATGAACTGATCGAGACTTACATCCTAAAGCGCACGCTGAAAGGCATACAGGCTTTGCGTGATGATCTGGAAGCGGACGGGGAAGAGTACCGGACAAGTAAGGTCAACGGAATACAGCGGAGCATATTGCAACTGAAAGGAAAAAGCAACACGCTGGAACGGTCAATTGAGGAAACAAAGTCGACAATCGTTGATGTGGAAAAGGGCTTGCAGTCCCAGATCACACAGACAGCCACAGAAATCCGTTCAGAAGTAAAGAATACCACTGACGGGTTATCATCACGGATTACCCAGAATTCAGAAAGCATTACTGCAGAGGTAAACCGGGCAACAAATGCAGAGGGAACATTATCATCAAAGATAACCCAGACAGCAGAAAGCATTACTGCAGAGGTAAACCGGGCAACAGAAAAAGAGGGACAGCTTGCGGCGGCAATACAAATTAATGCAGATGGGATCACAAGCAAAGTTTCCCGAGACAGTGTCGTTTCGGAAATTAACCAGTCAGCAGAGGGACTAAAGATTAGAGCTGATTTGTTGGAACTCAGGGGATCTGTGGAGATGACCGGCGGGTATGTGCACATTGACGCGACAGAGAGTACGGACAACTTGGTTGAATTGAAACGGGAAGGAACTCTTGTGCAGATGGGAACAGATGGATTGAAGTCAGTAGCAGATACGAGGGAACTCACAGCCAGCTATTCGGCAGTATCAGTGCGTGATACATCAGCCAATACGATTGCACAGATGTTGTCGACCGGAAAAGGAATCTCGTCCTACGGCTGGGAATCCTATTCGGACAAGCGTCTAAAACACGGTATAGAATCCCTTGACCGGGAGAAGAGCGCAGTGCTTATACAGTCCTTGCGCCCTTGCAGATTTGTTTATAACTACGACCGGGACGGGCATTACCGGCATGGTCTGATTGCGCAGGAAGTGCTGGCGGCGATTGGAGATGAAGATTGGGCGATCTGCTCCGAGAATCCGGATCCGGACGGGAACATGTACTATGCTCTGGATAAGACGGAACTGATTGCTGATCTGATCGCTGCGGTGCAGTTGCAACATGAAGAAATAGAAAACCTGAAAGAGAGGATGGAAAAGTATGAACAAAGCGTATAGCCGTATTAACTGGGAAAATTACCCGAGCGATGCAACACCTATAAATAAGGTAAATCTTAACAGACTGGACAGCGCGACAGACATACTTGACGACCGTGTGATTACTCTGGATACAACAAAAGCCACGAAAACAGAGGTGGCAACTCTTGTGTCGGATGTGACATTTGAGGAATCTACAGGAATTATTACCATTACGAAGAAAAATGGCTCTAGGGTTACCATTGACACACAGCTGGAAAAAATCGCGGTAAACTTTGACTACAATCCTACCACGGAGCAGATCGTACTTACTCTGATCGACGGCACAAAGCAGTACATAGATTTGTCAGCATTGATTACGCAGTATGAGTTTTTGGACACGGATACAGTAGCTTTTTTCGTCGGTACGGATGGCAAGGTGTCAGCAATCGTGAAAGAGGGAAGCATTGAGGAAAAACACTTAGAGCCAAATTATCTTGCCAAGATTAAGGTAGAGGTTGCAAAGGCAGAAACAAGCCGGGCAGATGCGGCGGCGAGTGCAACCAAGGCGGAGAGTTACGCAGTTGGCGGTACCGGCAGCCGGGAGGGAGAGGACACGGATAACGCACAGTATTATTACGAGCAGGTCAAGCGCGTGTCGCAGGGGCTTAACGGCATTATACCAATGGGTACGGTAGCATTTGCGGATCTTCCGGTATCCGGCATGAAAAACGGATGGATGTACAACATCAGTGATGATTTTACCTCAGATGATCGGTTCAATGACGGTGGTGGTATTTTTTATGGTAAGGGTAACAACGTCATCTGGACATCCGAAGGGAAATGGGATGTAACAGCTGGATCGGGCGTGACGGGGATCAAAGGGAACAAGGAGAAAACCTACCGGCAGGGAAATGTTAATCTTACACCTGAGCAGATCGGCGCATTGGCAGAAGATGGAGATACATCAGATACAACCGTTGCTTTTGCAAGCAGTGACACGCCGGATGCTGATGCAAGCGCTTGGACATCCGTTGCGGCGTTGGAAAACGGCGAAAAGCACGCGTCGCTTTTCGCCAAGGTGTCACAGATGTTTAAAAACGTGCGGTATCTGTATAAGATGCTTGGAAGCACGAACATATCTTCTATTGGTGGTGGGACGGTGACGGGGGCGATTTCTTCGCAAAACGAAGCTTTGTCGCAATTAAATACGAATTTAACTTGGAAACATCTCGGTGACTCCGCGGGAACGAACGTTGGTGGAACAGCTAATGACATAACATTGCCTGACGAGTACAACGAGTTGCTCATATTGGTGCGTCCTAATTCAGCCTATAGTCAAGGCGATAAGAGAGGTTTGACAGTACCATTTTATCTCGCCAAAGCATATGTCGATACATTACCAAACTTTGAGCTCCCATATTATTGCATAACTGGTGGTCACGTATATCCACCAGTTACAGAAAACAAAACATGTGTTGCTGTAAAGGTGTCAAGTACCACGATATCGCTTGATTTTGCGTCGTATGGAGATGTGGACACGACGGCAAGTTACTATATGTCAGCTTATTACAGATAAACCTGCATAAGCAGTGTTTTATATCTGTTCAAAACCCAGACGTTTTTGTTGACCCAAAGTGACAAATCATACGATTTATGTCGAAACTTGCGACCAAAATGATTTGAATAATGCTGGCAAAATTTGTAAAATAAAATTGTCCGATAAGGGCACTTCAAGTTCTGGAGAGAGGGCGATGTTTGGCGATTCATTGCCCTCTCAAATGTTACTGGTAAATAATGGTAATTTTTTTGTATGGGGTTGACTGCAAAGAACGTGCGTTCTATAATGACATTAAAATTATCGGTTGCAGAGATTGGAGAAGAATAAAATGGGGAAAGACAAAGAAAAAAATGTTGCAGATTTTAGCGAGGAAGAATATAAAAAATACATATTTGACATGATTTCCAAAATGGATAAAACGCGATTGAGGTTTTATTACAGACTTATTAGCGGCATGGAAAAAGAACGGGATTAACCGTTCTTTTTTGGATTATCTTTATTTGAAAGAGATTCTACAATACTGTCAACGGAATCTTTCTCACGTTCATTCAAATCCATATAATAAGACAAAAGTCTTTTTATTCTATTAACATCATTACTTCTTGATATTTCTATAAACAAATCAGCCATATCATCTGAATATTTTTCCATTCTGGGCTCTTTCCCGGTCATAAGATAATCCAGACTAACGCCAAAGTAATCAGCAATCTTCTGTAATTTATCTTGCTTCGGAACGCTTCGACCAGTTTTCCAATCAGTAAAAGTGGAGCCAGCTATTCCAGTTTCTTTTCCAACCTTGTATGCAGTAACTTTGTTTTCTCTAAGTAATTTGCAAAAAATTTCGTACATAAATCCTCCCATTAAATAATTATGAAATCATAAATAAGTGCTTGACAAATAGACTATGGGAGTATACTATATAACCATAGTTATGAAATCATAAATAAAATTTAAAATTGATTGTGAGTTCATAATTAAAAAGGAACCCGTTTGATTTATTTTTTGACCGAAATATATTATAACGGATTTCCTAACTATTTGCAATAAAAAGTTAGAATATTTTAAAAACTGTAAGAGCCGATTTCTCGGCTCTTACAGAATTAGCGGAAATTTTCTGGATAATTATTCCGCAAGGAGCATTGTTCACACGAACCACCGTATTTTACATAGTTACATTGAACAGTACCCTTTAAGTAACTTCCATCTCCGGCATCTATGCAATTAAGAACAACGGAGTAGGTTATCTTTTGTGTCTGGCAATAGCCAGTTATGGTGCGATAAGAATTCATAATTATCACCTCCATTCACAAAATGTTACAAGAAAATTATATAGAATATTCTAACTAATTTCAAGGGAAAGGAGTGTTTAAATGTATCAGAAGTTTGAACAGCTTGTAAAGGCAAGAGGAATTTCTACATACAGAGTTGCAAAAGATATTGGTCTTGCGCCTACAGTATTTTCAGATTGGAAATCTGGAAAGAGCAAGCCAAAGGCAGACAAGCTGAAAAAGATTGCAGATTATTTTGGCGTTACAATTGAGTATTTTCTTGAGTAGAAAGGAGAAGAATGTCTCATAGCATTGAAGAAGTAAAAGATACCCTCTACCAGCAAATTGAAACACTGGCAGAGGAAAGCAAGAAAACATCTGATACGGAAACAAAAATTCGCATTGCAGGAGAAATTGACCGTATCGCTGAAACGATTATTAGGATTGATGCCGATTAAACATCGATTATAGTACAGAAAGGAGTTGGATGGAATGGACGAGTTAGTGAAAGTCAATTTTGATACACAGACAGTATCGGCAAGAGAACTGCATGAGCAGTTACATATTGGAACAAAGTTTACTACATGGTTTGAACGCATGAAAGAATACGGTTTTACAGAGGGAAATGAGTTTTTCCCAAAATTGGGAGAAACCTCAGAAAGTGGCGGTAGACCATCGGTAGACTATGACATTTCTGTAGACATGGCAAAGCAGATTTGCATGATACAGAGAACACCAGAGGGCAAAGCAGTTCGCCAGTACCTTATCGACTTGGAAAAGGCGTGGAACACACCGGAGCAGGTATTTGCCAGAGCGTTAAAGATGGCTGACGAGAAAATCAACAGCCTTAAGGAAAACAACACAAGGCTGATCGCTGAAAATCAGCGCATGAAACCGAAAGAAATCTTTGCCGATGCAGTGGCAACAAGTCACACATCAATTCTTATCGGAGACTTGGCAAAGCTGATCTGCCAGAACGGCTATCAGATAGGACAGAAGCGGTTGTTTGAGTGGTTGCGTGAGAATAACTTCCTTATTAAAAACGGTTCATCAAAGAACATGCCACAGCAGAGATATGTCGAGCAGGGATTGTTCGAGGTAAAGGAAAGTAACGTGCAGAATCCGGATGGCTCTGTAAGAATTACGAGGACAACCAAGGTAACAGGAAAAGGTCAGATATACTTCGTCAACAAGTTCTTGGAAAGAGGTTGCGCTGATGAAGAATAGAACGAAAAACTGGTAGCCACCAACAACTCATATGGAGTTTGGAAAGATTAACAGGAGGAATTCATGGATAAACAAACGAATATTGCTTTAAGAAAAACATTAGATCAGATCGGCGCAAGCCATTCGCTCAAAGGATACACATACACAATTAGAGCGATAGAGAAATGTCTGGACGACAGGGATGTGCTTAGATGTGTTATGAAGGAAATTTATGCAAAAATCGCAGAAGAGAACGGAACTATTGCATCCAAAGTAGAAAGAAACATCCGGAACTTAATAGAGGTCACATGGATAAATGGAAATGTGAATGCGATCAATGAAATTTTTGGTTATACAGTTTCGCCGAAAAAGGGGAAGCCAACCAATTCAGAATTTATTGCGGTAATAACAGATTTTGTGTCCTTGCACGGACAGGAAATTGAAAGTGATTCTTATAAGTGGCGGGAGTGAAGGTGCGGATGAAGAAGTTGGCAATGGTGATTGAATTTGTAGGCGCGGCGATCTTTTTTCTTTGTATGTGTGCGGATGCAACGGAAAATCCTATTGTAGCGATACCGACCATAATCAGCTTACTCTTATTGTATGCCGGATCAAGAATTGAAGGAGGATGGCAGGATGCGGAAGAGATTGTCGAAGATCATGATTATTATGTTGATGGTGATGACACTGACGATGGTATTACCTACATTACATACGACAGCAACGGAACCGAGCAATACATGGATTTCAAATGAGTATCTTCCTTATATAAAGGAGATTTCAAACGAATATCATATTTGCCCGGAAATGGTAATGGCGATCATCGAGCATGAAAGCAGTGGACAAGCCGATGTGGAGAATGGTGGATGCAAAGGTCTCATGCAAATTTATGAAAAATATCACAGAGACCGGATGGAACGTCTTGGAGTAGAAGATCTTTATGATCCGTATGGGAATATTCTCGTTGGATGCGATTATTTGGCGGAGTTGTTTGAAAAATATGAGGGAGACATGAGCACAGTCCTTATGATCTATAGCGGAAAATCAGATGCGTTGACCAGAACATACGAGAATCGCACTGAATATGCAAAAAGCATAATGAACAGGACGGTTGAACTTGAAAGACTTCATGAAGAAACGGAATCAGACTTTGGAGAGGGTCTATAAACACTACTACATTATAATACGAGGAGAATTTCAAATATGAATAAAGAAACAATGGAAAACAACAAAGTGGAACTGGCAGGCGTGATTATTTCAGAGCCGGAGTTTATGTATGAATCATACGGAGAGAATTTTTACAAAATGTCTCTTGGAGTAAAAAGAAAGAGTGGCGCCGTAGACGAGATCCCATTAACCATTTCAGAAAGACTGTTTGATATGGAGGACAGATATTCAGGAATGGCGGTACGGGTTTCTGGAAGTTATAGATCATTCAACAAACAGGAAGGTACCAGACGCCGGTTGATCTTATCTGTGTTTGTTTGTGACATCGAGGCGATTGACTTAAAAGATGCGAATATTGATAAGAATTGCATTACGATCAATGGATATGTTTGCAAAGAGCCGAATTACAGAAAGACGCCACTTGGTCGCGAGATCACAGACATGCTGATTGCAGTAAACAGAGATTATGGGAAATCTGATTACATTCCGTGCATTGCCTGGGGAAGAAATGCAAGATTTGCAGGCGGACTTAAAATCGGGACCCGTGTTAAGTTGATTGGCAGAATCCAGAGCCGAGAATACGACAAGAAGATTTCTGACACGGAGTTTGAGAAGAAAGTGGCTTATGAGGTTTCCGTAAGCAAATGTGATGTGATTGAGGAGGGGAAAAATGAAAATAACAATTAAGAGTATTCACATCGAGAATTTCAAGGGCATCAATATGCTTGACGTGAATTTCTCTGTGAAAACGAAGATCAGCGGGCAGAATGCCGTAGGAAAGACAACGATCTTTGATGCGTTTACATGGCTGCTTTTCAACAAGAACAGTTCTGGAGAGGAAAAGTTTAATGTCCGGCCACTGAACGAAGGGATTCGAGTTGATAATGTGGAGATCAAGGTGTCTGCCATTTTGGATGTAGATGGCAAGGGAGTTGAACTTTCCAAGACACAGAAACAGAACTGGGTTAAGAAGCGTGGAACCGATACGGCAGTATTGCAGGGGAATGTTAATTCGTTTGAGATTGACGGCTATCCGAAGAGTGAAGCGGATTTCAAGGCATATGTTTCGGAATTGGCACAGAGCGAGGAAATGTTCAAAATGCTGACTAATCCGCAGTATTTTTCTTCTTTGAAATGGAAAGACCAGAGAGATATTCTGATGAAACTTGTTTCAGATGTTTCAGATGTAGAGTTGGCACAGACGGACGCGAAGTATGCGCCATTGCTTTCGGAATTAGAGAAAGCACCGTCTACGGATGATATTAGAGCAAAATTCTCCAAAGCATTGAGCGAGTGGAAGAAGAAACAGGCAGAGATTCCAGTCCGAATTGACGAAGCCATGAAAACCAAGGTTGACATCGATGTTGCAGAACAGGAACTTGCGAAAACAGACTTGGAAACCAAAATTGCAGATATTGATGCGAAGATCAAAGATTCTGACGGAGTAATGATGGAGTTAGGGCGTGAAGAAATGCAGCTGCAGTTTGATATGTCTGGCATTATGCAGATCATGAACCGGGATCTGAAAAATATGAGAAGTGAACTTGAAGCTGACTTGTGCGGGTGCAAAAACGAGTTAGATCACTTTGCATCTACGATTTCTTTAAAAGAAAAACAGATTTCTGACAACGAGAAGGCTATCACAGATGCGGACACAGAGCGCAAGAAACTTGGCGAGAAGTACAATGCAGAGAAAGCCAAGGCATTTGATGAAACACCGTACTTGTTTGATGGATCGAAGTGGGTATTTGATGAAAACAGCACCGTTTGCTCATTGTGTGGTCAGAAGTTGCCGGAAGATAAAATCGAGCAGTTAAAGGCTGATTTTGAAAGCAGAAAGCGAAAAGCCAAGGCGGATGCAGAAGAAAAGTTAAAATCAGAAAAGATCAGATTTGACACAGAAAAGAGAACAGCACTGAACAGATTGGTTGCTATCGGCACAGAGAGAAAAAATCTTATCACAAAATTAAGGGATGAAAATGCCAAAGCAAAGGAAGAAATAAAGTCCTTAAAGGAACAGGAGCAGGAAGATATTGCAAAAAAAGAAAAGCTATGCCAGCAATTATCATCGATTCCGGAAATTGCCGATTATTCGCAGAATGAAGAGTACGTGGATTTGAAAGCAAGGCATGACGAAGTTCTGGAAGAAATTGAAAAGATGAACGCCAATGGAGAGGATGCAGCAGTTGAATCCTTAAAATCTGAAAAAGAAGAGCTTCAGGCGCGTCTTGATGATGTAAATAAAATCATTGCAAAAGCATCTATGAATGTTGAGATTGATGAGCGTATCGGGCAGTTACAGGAAGAACAGAAAGAAATTGGGCAGAAGGTTGCGGATCAGGAACAGATTCTTTACCTGTTGGAAGAGTTCATTCGTTTCAAACTCAACAAGGTTTCCGAATCCATCAACAGCCATTTCAAGACAGTTAATTTCAAACTCTTTGAAATGCAGTTAAATGGTGGTATGAAAGATTGCTGTGAGTGCACCGTAAATGGAGTGCCGTATTCGACTTTGAATGGCGGTCACAGAATTGTAGCCGGACTTGATATTATTCAGTCTCTTAGCGAGTTATACGGTGTAAGCGTACCGATTTTTGTGGATAACGCAGAGAGCTTAAATGATTTCAATGTGCCGTATATGGATACGCAGTTAATCCTTTTGAGTGTATCAGCGGACAAGCAGTTGAAAGTGGATACTATGTGATATGGACTATCCAATAAATGAAAAGGCAATCGAAATCATTGACAAATACATGAAAGCAGAAGAGCCATTTGACCTTGGTACTGAAAGATTTTGTATTGATACATTCAAAGATATGTGTGAAGAAGTGTTTCGTAAGAAATGTGTTATGCGCTTGGTACATAGAAAGGGAGAAGAACTCATGTTTACCAAGTGGGATGCGAAATACGACTCTTATTTTCAAGGTAACACATGGTACTTGCTTTCAAGTTTTAACGGCAGATGCGGTTTCGGATATCGGTACTTTTTGAAAGCTAGTTGCGAATTATATTTTGAAAAGCACGCAAGGCAGATAATAAGCCTGTTTCTTTCGGAAAGTTACAACAGTATTGAAGATGCAATACTTAAAACCGACTGTTTTTTAGAACTTTGGAATGCATTTGAAAGATGGTTCGATGATAGGAGAAATAAATTCATGGAGAATATGAAAGCAGATATTGAAGAAATCCGGAGAATTTCAGTAAGGAAAACACCGCAATCACATGGTGGTGTGGCTAATCTGCTGAAAGTTTTGACAAAGACGATGGAAAAGCAAGGTTCTGATATTGCTAGCATTGCAAAGGTACAGTATGCGGTATGCGTGCAGGCAGGTATCTATATTCCGGACGAGTTTATCAGAGATGTTGCGGTTACATTGGATATGCCAATCAAAAATACAGAAAGCGAGGTAGTTTAGATGGGAGAGAGTATTAAAACATACAAAGGATTTAATAAAGATATGACTTGTCGTGGCTTTCAGTACGAAGAGGGAAAGCAATACGAGGAAGAAAGCGTAGAAGTTTGCGATCATGGATTTCACGCTTGCGAGTATCCGCTGGATTGCTTGTATTATTATTCTCCAAATGAAAGCGTATACCACGAGGTTGAGCAGAGTGGAGAAATCCAGAAACATAATGATGATACTAAGGTAGCATCTACAAAAATTAAGATCGGAGCAGAAATCAGCATTGCGGGTCTTGTTAAAGCTGCAATCGAATATACGGTAAAACGTGTAAACAAGGACGCTGAAAGCGATGAAAAGCACGGAGCATCCTCGGCAACCGGATACAAGGGAGCATCCTCGGCAACCGGAGACTATG
>ERZ791923.3317-NODE-3317-length-12525-cov-2.245148_pt1 | contig 12525 bp, 4 predicted proteins | sample MGYA00510133_ERZ791923 | MGnify/ENA primary metagenome ERZ791923 (study PRJEB30046, sample SAMN00792106) | human gut metagenome | study: EMG produced TPA metagenomics assembly of the A metagenome-wide association study of gut microbiota in type 2... | reverse complement strand
GGGCAGCGCCCGCGTCAGTCTCTGCCGCCGGTTCGGCAGGACGAGATAGAACAGTGTGAAGACGATCATGAGGAAGACCGTGGAATAGAGATGCAGCTCCTGCATCGTGAACTCCAGCAGCCGCGCGGCAAAGCCGCCGCCCGCGCTGAGCAGGCGGAGCAGCGATTTTCCGTAGACGTTGAGCAGGAGCGTGACGACGAGGGCCAGCAGCATCCCGAGCGTGCAGAGGATGCCGAGCAGGCGCAGGCGCAGATAGCCGCGCGTCTCGGTGACGCCGTCGACAGCGTTCAGCCCCAGCAGGAGGCTGTACATCCCCTTCGAGCTGGACCAGACGACGGTGACGGCGCTGATGGAGATGAGCGAGACGGGCTGCACATCGTAGAGTCCGTCGAGCAGGTCTTCAAACAGGGGCATGAGCGCCGCCGGGGACACCTGCGCGAGAAGGCGGAGCACGTCCGCCTCCTGCAAGCTGGTGCGCTGCAAGATCGCGAGCAGGATGCTCATGAGCGGAAACAGGCTCAGCAGCAGGAAGAACGCGGAATTGCCCGCATAGAGCGGGATGCGCAGCGCGGCGACGCGCTCCGCCCATTTTTTGACCCAGCGGTAAAAACGCATGCCAAGCCCTCCTTTCTCCCCACAGCATAGCAAACTTCTGCCCGAAAGGCAACCGGAATTTGGCATAGACAAGGCGCGAAATTTTTGCTACAATAAGGAAAAGAAAACATTCGTCTGGGAGGGTCATGGTTATGAAGTGTCCGTATTGCGGGTATCAGGAGAGCAAGGTTGTCGATTCGCGCCATTCGGAGGATGGGCTGAGCATCCGGCGGCGGCGCGAGTGTTTGTCCTGCCAGAAGCGATTCACGACGTATGAGACGGTGGAGTGCCTGCCGATCGTGGTCATCAAGCGCGGCGGCATCCGTCAGGCGTTTGACCGGAACAAGATTTTGAACGGGATGCTCCGCGCGTGCGAGAAACGGCCCGTGCCGATGCAGATGCTGGAAAATGCGACGGACGAGATCGAGCAGAGCATCCAGAACTCGCTCGACCGCGAGGTCTCGACCGAGCGGATCGGCGAGCTGGTCATGGAAAAGCTGAAGCCGATGGACGAGGTGGCGTATGTGCGCTTCGCGTCGGTCTACCGGCAGTTCAAGGACATCGACAGCTTCAAGCGTGAGCTGGATAAAATTCTGGAAGAACGATAAACAAAGCCCCCTCCACAGGAGGGGGCTTTTTGCGCCGCATCGGGGTTCGATTTTCACATGGTTATCGGGGATAACCGCGTAAAAAGTAGTAAAAAATGCGCGGAATTAGGGTTGAAATTTTTGCCTGATATGGTATACTTGACACAAGAAGCTCTGGAAATCGCCGGGGGTACTGCGCCCAATCGCAGCCGGCACGAAACAAGAGGAGGAACAAGAATGGAAAGAACGAAGTACACGCCCAAACGGCTGTTGAGTCTGCTTCTGGCGCTCATCATGCTGCTTGGCATGTTCCCGACGGCGGCCTTGGCGGCTGAGCCGCGTGAAATAGAAAGCCCAGGGATGGTTTTCAGTCTAGGGACAGATGGCAATAAGAGCCCAAATGCTCGGCTGTCGGCATGGCTTACCGCACCGGAGCAGGAGGCCTATATCGTTGGGAACGAGATGCAAGCTACGGTGCATTGCGCTTTTGCAACAGGCCACGAGGACAATCCCGGAAGAATTGCGGAAGTTAAGTCGCTGAAGTGGTATTTTTCGAACACAGACACGAAGCCGACTTTGCCGCAGATCACGATGAGCGACTTGAAGCCGACAAAGGAGCAAACCGATACGGTGACGTTGGATGATGGGACGACACTTGAAGTTTTCAAACCGTATTTGCTTGGCCTTAAGACGGATACTTCTAAGGGAACGACCTTCCCGGTTGCGATTAAGATGGATCCAAGTTTTGGCGGCATGACAACCACGGTTCATGTCTGGGTGGACTTCGAAGGCGTTTATGCAATAGAAGGAAATGACGGAAAGTATAATAAACATGTGACCACTGATGCGTTACATGGCGAAAATAAAATCTGCTTCGAGGATCTCACGCTTGGGTATCCGGTTCGCTATGAAAGCAGCCTGAGCGGCGCAAAGGGCATCCCGACTGGTACTTACTATTCCACATACATTGAAGAAGAGGAGAGCGAGTATTTTAAGGTCGAGGCGGATGACCCCACACTTGATGGTTACGAGTTCCTCGGTTGGGCAATCAACGGTGAGGGTGACTCGGAGAACTATGTACAGCAGGGGGAATCGTTTGTTGCTGATAGGAATACAACTCTGACGGCCATGTGGGAAAAGGCCGAGGAGACGCAGACGTACACCGTAAAGTTTGACGGCGTATATACGGGTGTGTCGAATCTCCCGGCGACGACGTTCGTCGTGAAAACGGACAACACGCAGGTCAATGAGCCGAGCGAAACGCCGATGCGCGAAGGCTATACCTTCGCGGGCTGGGCGGCTGATAAGAACAGCACGACAGCGGTGACGTTCCCGTATGCGATCTCGGGGGATACTACGTTCTACGCGCTGTGGACGCGCAATCAGGTCAAGATTACGTGGCCGACGGGCACACCCACGGGTGTGACGCTGGCACATCCGGCCCCGGATGTTGCAGGCGGCTTTGTCACTTCGGTTGATGTTGGCTCGGAAGTGACGTTCCAGATTACGCTGGACGAACGCTATGAGATCGGTACGGTCAAGGCGGGCGACCGCGTCCTTGGCTCGACGGTCAATAGCAACATCTATACATATACCTTCACTGCGGACAAGGATCTGACGGTTGCGGTCGGCGACCCGACGGTGAAGAAGTTCACGATCTCCCTGCCGCAGGGCGACGGCTACGAGGCAACCTTCACGGACTGCACGAAGTTCGGCTTTTCAGGCTTTGGCCCTGCTTTAACAGAGGCAGAGGGCGCGACCTCCTATACATTTGAATATGGCGACAGCTTCAAGATCAAGCTGGAGGCCTATGCCGACACGACGGCTACGCTGCGCGTCGATGGCACGAAGGTGTTCGAGGTTGACGGCAATAGTGACGAACCTAAGATCACGCCGGACACCTACGTGGTCAACAAGATGTACAACATCACCGTTGGCACGAAGCGTAAGATCACGCGCATGGTCACGTTCTCTCTGGAACCGTATGGCGGCCTGTACACGATCATGCCGGTCGAAAACGGGAACAAGATCTATGCGCCCGCAAACCCGGAGATCCCCGGATATGAATTCGGGGGCTGGTATAAGGATGCCAACCATACGGAAGGGAACGAATGGAACTTCCTCCCGGTTGACGACGGCACGCTCAACGAGGATCAGATGAAAAACCTTGAGGCACAGGCCGATGTCGTCAAGGGCAACATCGTCATCTATGGCAAGCTGACCCCGATGACCTACGCCGTGAACTACGAAGCGAATGCGGGCACCGATGCGACGGTCAATGGCATTCCCGCCGCGCAGACCAAGACGCACGGCGAAGTGCTGACGCTGGCCAACAACACACCGACGCGTGAGGGCTACACCTTCAAGGGCTGGGCGACGAGCCCCACAGGCCCCGTGGCCTATCAGCCGGGCGGCCAGTATCTGAACGACGCGCCGGTCACGCTCTACGCCGTCTGGGAAAAGCGCACCTACACGGTGACGATCTCCTCCGGCGCGGGCTATAGCACCGTCCCGGCGGGCGCGGCTACCGTCAACTGGCATGACCCGTTCACCTTTACGGTGAATGTTGACCGCCAGTATGCGGCGAAGGAACCCACGGTAGTTGATTCGGTTGAAGGAACGCTGACGAAAGTGACTGGCGACTTCAACGACACCGGAGCAACCTCCTATACCTATGAAATCGGTAAGAATCATAAAATTGAGCAAAACCGCACGATCACCATTACGGTGACGCAGAACGCGGTGCATCAGGTCTCGTTCAAAGTCTCGAAGGTCACGCCGGGCGCAAACGGCACCTCCTCGACAGTGACGGAACAGGCGCCGTTCCTGATCCAGAGCGTCGAGCATGGCTATTATGCCTCCATGCCCGCGGCTCCGGAGCGCGAGGGCTTTAAGTTCAAGGGTTATTATAAGGAAGACAACACGACGGCCTTCCCGTTCAACGACGCGATTCTTGCGGATACCACCGTCCATGCGGTCTATGAGGCCATCCAGCCGAAGATCACCGTCAGCCCGGTGAGCGGCACCGGCTGGGTGCTGACCAACTGGAAGTACGGCAAGCAGGATCCTCTTGCAGCGGCAGACCCGGCCACGACGAATCCGTTCACCATTGCGTATGGCGACGATGTGACGTTTGATCTGGCCATTCAGCCGGGCTACGATTACAGCAAGCTGTCCGTCTCGGCGAACGGCTATGAGCTGGGCCGCGAGAGCATCAAGACGGAGAATGGTGTCACCACGATCTCGTTCCGTCTCGTCTATGTGACCGCGAACACGCGCATCACCGTCTCCGGCATCGAGCGCAAGACCATCACGGTCACCTATAACGAAAACGCGCTCGACCACGTGTCCAACCTGCCCGCCCCGCAGACCGCGAACTACTATATTGATGGTAACGGGAACAACACCGATTTCACCAATCAGGTTCCCGTCCGCAACGGCTATACCTTCCTCGGCTGGGCGCTGAGCGGTACGGCCACAACGCCGGATTATAAGATCGAGGATATCAAGAATCCCGGCGTTGAGATCCCGTTCACTGCGGATACCACTGTCTATGCCATCTGGGCGGCCAAGGATCTGAGCGCCGAACTGCTGATCAGCGATGAATTCATCAACAGCAGTTCTTCGGCACACCAGTTGCTGGACTATGCTTACGAAGGCGAGAGAATCTACCTGACCGGCAAGCTGTCCGCACCGGCGCAGGGCACGATGACCTTCTACAAGCGCCTGACGAAGCCCAATACGATTTGGGTCGAGGCCGAGGACTGGACGCTGATTGGTACAGCCACGGTCAACGGCAGCCAGTACGGCACAATCGAAACCACGGCGGAACCCTATCGTTGGGATAATCTCAGCGAGGTGCATGCCAAGAACTATCGTTGGGATTACAAGGTCGTGTTCACGCCCGCCAACGAAGAGGGCTATAAGGAATGCAACGGCCATGACGATCTGCGCGTCTACTCCAAGGCCATTTCCTGGGTCATCACCAAGCCGGATGAGAATCCGTTTGAATGGGTCAATGCACAGCGCAGCCTGAGCATTTTCACCGATGCGAACCGGACGCACTCGACCACAACGATGACCGCCAACAACACCTATTGGCTCCAGATCCCGAAGGTCATTGAGCTGGACGGCGGCCTGAATACGGAGTTGAAGGTCGGCGAGCACTACGAGATCATCTGGGAGTATCAGGATTCTGAGAACCACTGGACGACCTATACCACCACCACTGACACCGATTGGGTCAAGGTCACGCCCGAGTTCTCCGGCTATACGTTCCGCGCGAAGGTGAAGCCGTCGGCAAGCAGCATCTACACCAAGGCCGCGACCTATACCGACGCGAACGCACTGGTTCCGGATGTCTACTGGGATTACCTGATCACGGCGCCGACCAATGCGACGGAGGTCGAGGAAACCAAGACCACGCTGACCATCGACACGGACGATGAGCTGAACAGCATCGTCATCAAGAATGAGAAGCCGTTTGAGACGCTGGGTGCTGGCAGCCACAAGGCGCAGTTCGAGGGCCAGACCATCACGCTGACCGCAAAGGTCACAAAGACGGATGAAATAACGGCTGTCAACATGGGCACCGTGGAGTTCTACCGTCAGGTCACGGACGAGAACGGCAAAATCAGCTGGGTTTCGATCGGCACGGCCAAGCTCGAAGACGAGGGCACTGTCACCGGCGGGGCCAGCATCGAGTTCCGGATGCCGAAGTATGTCACCGGCAAGACCCCAATCCAGAACAAGGAAGTCTTTAAGGCGGTCTACGTGCAGAACGTGACCTATAAGACCTCCGAGTCTGCGAACAGCGAAGCCTATATCAAGTCCGCAAAGCTGCAGACGCCGGTCATTGCCGACGTCGATACCCCCACCGCCCATACGGGCAAGTGGATTGATGCGCAGGGTCAGGAAGTTACGAACGGCGACAACAAGACTGCGACTTCGTATGACTACCATCTCGGCGGCCTGACCGCTGGCATCAAGCATACGTTCCAGCTGAAGCAGACCGGCGCAAATAAGGATGACAAGGCGGATTGGTCGGTCGTGGCGCGCGACGGTCGTACCGTCGCGGGCGACATGTACACCATGAAGTGGGAGACGCTGACCGATGCGAACTGGAAGACCACCACGACGACCGGCGACACCTACACCGCGGAGACGACTAAGGTCGGCGACCGCTATCACATCCTGCTGACCGGCGCGAAGAACAGCCCGTTCGAGGGCAGCGAAGCAGTCTCGAAGGACATCGCCATCGGCGACCCGCAGGGCGTGACGGTGACGGTCGAGGCCATCGATGCCATCAGGGCGACCGAGGTCGACCGTAACAATCGCAAATATCCGGACGTCTATCAGCTGAATGAGATCACCCTGACCGCCACTGTGGAAGCGGCGGAAGCCGGGGCAGACCGCAAGCCGACGGGAACCGTTGCGTTCTACTATGTCGATGAGGACGGCAAGTTCCAGCCGCTTGGCGAAGCGGAGCTGAAGCCGGATACGTCTGGCAAGATGGTCGCCCAGATCACGACTGACGAACTGCCGGTCGAGACGAAGACAAAGGCGAACACCAAGCTGGATTCCGTGATCACCGCTGTCTACTACGGCGACGAAACCTTCAAGCCCAGCGAGAACTGGGACGAGGCTAACAAAAAGGTCACGAATGCTGAAGTGAAGGATGCGGCCGACAAGTACCTCGTCAAGTCGGACACTGTCACGGTCTATTCCTCCGTGGTTTATAACTGCAAGGATGAGAACAAGAAGCAGGAAGCTTGCAGCGAGAAGGGTATCCACATCAAGGTCGAAGACGGCGTGTTCAAGGCCAACGAGCAGAATGTGGTGCTGAAGCTGAGCGACATCTACACGCTCGACCGCGAACTTGGCGAAAATCTGCTCGACATCATTGCGAAGCTGACGCCGGGTATGGATTACACCATCCAGTGGCAGAAGCTGAACAATGCGAATGCGTTCAGCGATAAGGACGGTGCAGACTTTACAGACTCCAAGCATTGGCAGGACATCGCGGACGCCACGGGCGTGACCGTCGTTCTGGGGACGGTTGAGCAGAACACCGCGTATCGCGCGGTCATCACCGTCAAGGATCAGCCGATCACCAAGGGCTCTTATACCAAGGTCAAGCAGGCGGTCGAGGGCCGTCAGGTCTACTATTCCAACATCCTGATGCCGACGGACGCCAGCATCACGATGTCCGTCATGGTCAACACCGACAAGAACGGCGAGAACCTTGAGGGCATCACTGAGGGCGAGACCGTCACCGCGAACGTCTTCCTGTCCGGCGTGACCGGCAGCGTGCCGAACGCGGAGATCGAGGTCCGCATCGAGGCGGATGCCGCGAAGGGCAACGACAAGAACTATGCGAAGTCGTTCACGAAGGCGACCGTCAATGGCTGGAACTCCATTGATTGGGACACCAAGGATGTGGAGCCGGGCTTCTACACGATGAAGATCACGGCGAAGACCAACACCGGTTATGCGACGAAGATCTTCGAGCGCAGCATCATCGTGCGCGAGAGCAGCTACGACTTCAACATCGGCAACCAGACGACGACCTATAACGGCCAGACGCAGGGCGTCACCGTGACGCTGAACGGCTTCGACTTCAAGGGCAGCGACATCAATGAGGCAGCCAAGAAGTCCTGGACCGTCAAGTACTACAAGGGCGAAGTCAAGCCCGAGAACCTTGTCGAGCCGTCGCAGGCTGGTACGTATAAGGCGGTCGTGACGCTGCCGGGTTCTGCCTACTGGACGGAGCATAGCGAGACAGTTGACTTCACGATCAGCAAACGTTCGGTCAGCATTGCGGACGCCGTTGCACAGGCGAAGGTCTATGACAACAGCACGGACGTCAACATCGTTGAGGTCATCCTGAACGACGCGACGACTGCACAGGATTCGACCGGTCTGCCGACGAACAACATCGGCATCATCAACGGCGACAGCATCTACGCGGTCGTCACCGGCGCGAAGCTGAGTCAGGCTGACGCGGGCGAGCGTTACTTCGAGATCAACAAGGATTTCAGTAAGGTCGATCTGCTTGGCGACGACGCAAAGAACTACAAGTGGGATGAAGCGACCTACACCGAGAACATCTACGTCAGCCGCAGCCAGGTATACGGCGAAACCGGCACGCTGAAGCTGAAGAAGGGCGAAGACTTCCCGGCGGATCAGGTCATCAAGATGATCGACCAGGCCGGCAATAAGCTGGAAGCGAATAAGGGTTACACGCTGACGTTCTACTATCACAGCGACACGGAGATCAAGCAGACCAACGATCTCAGCAAGACTGGCCTCTACACCGTGGTTGCCCGCCCGAATCAGGCGAACTATAAGAGCGGCGTCACGATGAAGTTCGAGGTCGTCAACGACGCGACTACGTACACCCCGGCGGCAGAGCCGAAGCCCAGCACGCTGATCACCATCAGCAACACGGCGGAACTGTACGGTAATACCGGGAACACGGGTGTTCAGACCAGCTTCACCAACAGTGCGACGCTGTTCAAGATCGAGTATCAGAATGGTGCGAACTGGACTAAGACTCGCCCGACCGATGCCGGACGGTATCTGCTGAAGGTCACGGCCACCACGGGCGACGTCGCCTACGGCATCTACACCATCACCAAGGCGCATCCGAGCATCAGCATCACTGCGGCAGAGGCAACCTACAACTCCATGCCGTACACCGGTGCAGCAACGGATTTGACAAAGGCAACGGAGAATCCGGAACATTATCTCACCTACGCGGGCGACGTGGCCATCGGCTACTATGCAACTGAGGCAGATCAGAAGAACGGCAATGTGGCCGAGCAGGCGCCGGTCTACGCGGGCGATTATGTCGTCACGCTGCATGTGAACGAGACGCAGAACTACACCGCGCATGAGGTGTCCGCGCCGTTTGTCATCAACAAGGCTCCGCTGACCATCCAGGCGGATTCCCGCAAGACGACGCAGTACGATGCGTTCCCGACCATGACGGCGACCTATGACGGTCTTGCCGCTGAGACGAACGACGGCACGCCGGACACCTCGCTCCGCGATATGCAGATCGCGCCGGAGTTCATCTACAACCCGACGAACGACAAGCCCAACTATAGCAATGCCACTCTTGATCAGGTCGGCAAGGTCGCGGTGCAGCCGATCGACGCGCTGGCGAAGAACTACAAGCTCAGCTATGGGGACGGCGAGTATGTCAAGTCCGAGACCGAATCTAACCCGGATCTTGAAATACTCGGCCTGCCGCAGAGCGGCGAAAAGGATAGCACTGGCAACAAGTATGTCGCGAAGGTCTACTACGGCGATGAGATCCAGCTGTATCCGTATGGCAATTACACGAAGTGGGCCAACGGCTCGAGCGAGCTGACGTGGAGCATCGAAAATGCTCAGGTCACGGATGGACATGGCAGCTTCTCGATCGGCGAGAAGACGGGTATCCTGAAGGTTGATGCGATCGGTACCTTCACGGTCAAACTGACGCGCGGCGAGGGCGAGCAGAAGATCGAGACTTCGGTCACGGTCACGGCCATCCGGAAGGAAGCCAAGATCGCGCTGAAGGAAGTCGACAAGGTCTACAATGGCAATGCTCAGACGTATGACTTTGCGAACATCACGGTGCATGACGATCTGTACAGAGAGATCACGCCGTTCGGTGAGGGCAAGCTCAACAGAACGAAGCTGAGCCGTAAGGACATTGGTACGCAGATCCCGACCGCGACGGTCAACACGAGCACGACGGGGTCCTGGTATTATCAGTCTGAGACATACGGCGGCCAGTTCACCATCAACGACAAGGAAGCCACCGTTGCGCCGGGCGCACAGACCACTGTCTATGGTACGACTGAGCAGTATGAAGCTACGAAGTGGACTGTGGATGGCAAAGTTGGCTCAGTCGAGCCTGTGAGCGACCTCAACGTCGCGTCCCAGACCGATGTCTATGACCGACTCGATGTCTATGACGGCTATGAGATCCTCGTCGCCGGCACGGAGGACATGAACTACAACGTCAAGTACAAGACCGACCACAATGATTCTGCAAAGGATGCAGAGGATTCCAAGGTCACGGAGTACACGAATGTTGTGTTCAAGTCCATGACGCGCATCGAACTCAACGACGCAACGGTCTACGGCGAGACGCCGAACGTCCTCGATTGGACGCTGGAGTATACGATCGAATCGACCCGCGGCGGCAAGCCCTACGCCGATAATCTGGCCGACTTCGATCTGGAAAGCATCTTCGTCGAGCAGGACTATGACAACTGCGTGGGCAACGCGGATTGCGGCAAGTTCGATTACAAGGCGGCCAACCGTACCACGGAGCCAAAGGCGGACTATAACAAGGCCGTTCTGGACGTGGTCAGAACCGCAACAGACACCGCCAAGGACGAGAACTACACCTTGAAGTTCAAGACCGTCATCAACTCCGGCGCGGAGAACTACAAGCTGACGAACGATGAAACCGGTAACGCAACTGGCACGACGAAAGCACTCAAGGATGGATCGCTTCGTTCCGGCGGCGGGTGAAAGCGGCAAGGAAGGCGGCGAAAACTTCGTCGAAGGCTCCGCCAACATCGCGCAGCGTCCGGTCAAGGTCAAAAAGGCCAGCACGATCGGCAACGTTCGCCTGTACTGGAGACTTCCGCAGAGCAAGCTCTACACCGCCCTGCTGAACATCCTCGAGGCAGAGGAAAACACGACGAACCGCGGCCTCGCCAAGGGCCACACCATCAAGGATCTGGATCTCAAGATCTACGTTCAGGATAAGCTGATCGATCCGAACAACGATGACGCACGTAGCGATCTGATCGCAGGACCTGCGCAGGTTCGGATCGAGGTCGGCGATACGAACTACGTGCTGGACGGCAACGGTAAGATCGACGATGTCGAGCTGAAAGCCATCCAAATCGAAGCGACCTACACCACGAAGACCGCCACGAACTTCGTTGTTCTGATCAAGATCCGTAATCAGGATAAGTCCACGACACCGCTCGAGAGCGCCGCCGGCCTGACCTATGAGATCCTCCGCAAGGTCAACGGCAGCTTCGACGGCAAGGTCTATGCCACCGGCAGCCTGACCTACACGGGCAGAACGGCAACCGACAAGTTCGGCGATGAGTGCGGCGTCTTTACCGCGAGCTATGGCCCGCTGTCCAACATCGGTGGCACCTACTTCATCCAGATGTACGAATACGGCGTTGCGCTGAAGACCGAAAACAGCTGATCGCCTCGCGATGGAAGGAGAGTACAGTATGAAACATCATTTTAGAGCATTCTTGGCTCTGATCCTTGTCGTTTGCCTGTTCGCGGGTATCGGCGGCGCAGTTTGCGCCGTCGATGCCGGGGACGGCAGCGGTACGCAGTATGATCCCGAATTCACGCTGGACGATGGCGGCGGTTATTCCGAGCCGGTCTATCGCGTCATTGTGGAAGAGGGGCAGAAGGATCAGCTTAAGCCCGACCGTTCCACCGCCGCCGCCGGCTCGACCGTGACCATCAAGGTCGCGGACGGCGTCACCGCGGACGACATCAAGGTCGTGGACAAGAACGGCAAGCAGATCGAGATCAAGAAGATCGACGACAACACCTACACGTTCGTCATGCCTGCGAGCGACGTCAATGTCAGCGGCCTGGTCGAGGATCTGCGGCTCAACGACACCGACCACTTCGCGTACATCACGGGCTATCCCGACGGCACGTTCAAGCCGAACGGCAACCTCACCCGCGCCGAGGCCGCGACGATCTTCTATCGTCTCCTCCTCGATCAGACGATGACGAAGAACGTCCAGTTCTCCGACGTCCCGGCGGGCAAGTGGTATGAGACTGCGGTCAAGACGCTGGCGTCCAAGGGCGTCATCACCGGCTACACCGACGGCACGTTCAAGCCGACCAAGTCCGTCACCCGCGCGGAATTCTGCGCGATGGCCTCCCGTTTCTTCTCCCTGAAAGAGGGCAGCGTGAAGTTCACCGATGTCCCGACCACGTTCTGGGGCTATAAGTACATCGCCTCCGTCGTCGCCAGAGGCTATCTGGACGATGTCGAGGGTGCGTATGAGCCGAACGGCGCGATCACCCGTGCCGAGGTCGTCAGCATCGTCAACCGCATGCTCTCCCGCAGCGCGGACAGCGCATATCTCGCGAAGGGCGACGAGGGCCTCAAGACCTTCACCGATGTCGCGGAGACAGATGCGTGCTATCTCGACGTGATGGAGGCCGCGAACGGCCACGATTACACCAAGTCCGGCAAGACCGAGACGTGGAAGAATCTGAAGTAAATTCACAAAAAACGGCTGCACCGACGGTGCAGCCGTTTTTTTGCGCGCGTCGGCGGGTGGCT